>Ga0209404_10001106_pt1 | contig 19103 bp, 17 predicted proteins | sample TroAtlMetagenome_2_FD_187447 | JGI IMG/M metagenome (GOLD analysis project Ga0209404, IMG submission 187447) | Marine eukaryotic phytoplankton communities from Atlantic Ocean - Tropical Atlantic ANT8 Metagenome (SPAdes) (version 2) | ecosystem: Environmental > Aquatic > Marine > Oceanic...
GATTTTCTACTTCTATCAACAACAGTGCAACTAAAAATTTAGACACATTTTCGACATCAGCAGTAAACTCTGCTGTATATTTTGCTATCCTTAGAGATGAGACCAACAGTGATGCTATGATGGCAAAATATAATGTAACTCATGACGGAACATATTCATACATGAACGAAACACACATTATAAAATCAGATGAATCAAACAATTATCCAACTGTGACAACAGATATTGCCAGTAGCACTGTGAGATTAAGAGGGCAAGGTAACTCTGCACTTAACAGTATGTCTTATTACAGATTATCATTTGGTGGTAGCACAGCACTAGCAGTATCAGACGCAGTAAAAACTTTTTACAACAGTGATGTTGACACAGCAACTGAAGTATTAGATTCATGGTCTGCTGGTAGTAACAGAGGTGCAAAATATATCTTAACAGGAAAAAATTCAGACACTAGTGAGACTGTTGTACAAGAAGCCATTGTAGTACATAATGGTTCTTCTTCCTACATTAGTACTTACGGCACAGTAAGTTCAACAGGTGCAACAGATGATATATTCACACTTACAACAGATATAAGTGGTGGAAATGTAAGATTACTAGTAGGTGCTTCATCTGCCAACTGGGCAATAATAGGACACAGAGTACTATTGGCAGATTCAATGACTACAACATACGATGGTAGTACAGCAGATGTACACAGAACACTTGCTTCAACAACAGTAAGTTCATCAGCAACAACAATTGACTCATGGTCAACTAGTGACCACACTGGAGCATTTTACGTTGTTACAGGATACAACTCATCAGAGACGGCGGCTTCTATACACGAAGTTATGCTGTTGGCAGACGGTTCAAGTGCATATGTTTCAGCACATGGTATAAGTTCTAAAGGCACAGACCAATTAACATTTACAGCTCAAAATGATGGGTCTGGCGGAATAGCACTACAGGCGGCTTCATCAAGTGGTGGTAGTACATCAGTAAGTGCTTGGAGAGTTCATCTAAAAAGAGAAGATGCTGGTGCATCTGTTATTGACTCTTGGAGTGCATCTTCATACAGAGGAGCAAAATATTTCTTAAGTTTAAATGATTCAGCAAACAACAAACTGCAAAACATCGAAGCATTACTTGTACACGATGGCACAAATGCTTACCTAACACCGTACGGTGACGTGCAAACATACAGCGGTACAGCATTAACAACATTGTCGGCAGATATATCAGGTGGAAATGTAAGACTAAAAGGATTGTCAGCACAGTGTAGAATTACAGGTTACAAAATATTATTATCAGATTCAGAATCAGGAAGTGATGGTGACAACGTGGCAACCATAGCAACAAAAACAGTCAGTTCGTCAGCAACACAATTAGACACATTTACATCAGACACAGCAACAGGAGCCTTTTACATTGTTACTGGTTACAACGCATCAGAGGCCGCGGCCAGCATATCAGAGGTCACTGTGGTAAGCGGTGTAGGTTCCGACGGCAGTACACAAGATGCTTTCATAAATGCTGGTCCAACAGTATCAACTAAAGGCACTGATCAATTGACATTCTCAGCAACGTTTAACGGTACAAGCACAGTTGTCAACGCCGCAAGTACATCAGGTGGTTCAACCTCTGTTAGTGCATACAGGGTTGACTTATTGAGAGCGGCGGGCGGTGCAGTTGCAGTGAACCTGACTGTGTCAGCAGACCAAACAATCACAGGTGCAAAAACACTTTCAAATGCTGTTGTTAAAATGACAAACTTACCTACTAGTGATCCAGGAGTTGCAGGACAACTTTGGAGAGATGGTACAGATCTTAAAGTAAGTGTTGGTTAAACAATCAAGTCTAAAATAGTCTGTAACTTACCTTTAATACTTTTATTATTGAGTGTGTTTCTAAGACCCATGTGTAGATTCTTGGGCCAACATTCAAACGCACACCAACAGTATCCTGAATGTTCTGCGTTTAATTTTGGTATGAATTCCGCATCTATGGCTATGAGGTATGTGTGGAAGAAAAACTTCTGATCATTTGACGTGAACATTTCCAGGGGAATAACTTTTTTGAATCTCGGCATACTTCCTGTTTCTTCCTCAACTTCACGTTTAAGTCCTTCGAAAGCACTCTCTGTGAATTTACTTTTACCGCCGACTAGTCCCCACATGCCTTGTGTCTTTAGGTCGGTCCTTTGTAAGAATAAAAAACGTTTGGTGCTTGTCGAATAGAATAGTGCACCTGAACAAACTATATTATCTTTCATAAGTTATTATAACAACTATGGAGTTGTTGCGTCAATTGATGAATTGTATCCAGGACTTGCGCCGCCATCTAAAACAATACTCCAATTACCTTGTCTATACACACCCTCATACGATTTAACCCATTCCGTTCCATTGAACCTGTACTGTATACCTGTGTTTGAGTTGGTAATATAGTGTTGTGTTGAATCTGGATTACTAGCATCAAAGGCCACATTCCATTTGCTTGTTGCACTGTTGTATTCTATGATGTCGCCAACGCTGGCTACAAGTGTACCCCAAGTGGAACTTTGGAAACTTGCTGTGCTATCTCCAACATCGTTGATCACGAGATACCTGTCTCCGTTTGCCGGAGTACCTGGATCAAACGTTGCAGGGTTTATGATCTTTTTAACACCGGTTAGTGTATTATTTGGCACAGTGTCTTGATCTATTGTGTATAACAATATTGTGTCATCTAGTGTTGAAGTTGCTATTGTTCCTATGATCTCGTTTCCGTTTGGTTGCATCAATCTTATCTGCGATGTGCCATTTGTAACCTTACCATACTGATCTAACAACACTTTCCAATTGACAGCGGGTCCAAATGTGTCAAATGGATCGAGGTCTGAAGGAGCATGTGCACCTGTATGGAAGCCATCCCCACCTGACTTAACGCTTGTTCCTGTTGTACCCAGCAATCTCAATTGATTTCCTGTTACTAACAATCCAAAGTTGTTAGGTGTTATATAACTTCTTGATGTTAACTCGCCGTCTATTAAACCTTTTGCTATACCGCCATCGTCGTCGTATATGCTCATTATAATTTTTTGTACCACACCTAGTTTTTTGACTTTGACCGGTGGTGATAGCCAAATAGGCATTGAAAAAGTCAATGTTGCAACATCTATTTCCGTGTCTGCACCCACTGGTATTGTCCTAGAACTGAAGGTCGTGCCTGTCAATTCAACATAACTTAAACTTGTCCAATCAATGTAGTTGTCAGTTTTCTGTATCTCGAAGTCAGGGTTGAACAAGTAAAGTATTTGTTCCATTATCTGTAATTTTTGATCTGTGTTTGAACTCCATATGTCTGCTGATACTTCTAGTCTAAAAGGAGAAGGCATAACTTTTTCAACAGTGTAACCGGCGCCCAATTCATTTGTGTAATTTCCGTCGCTGTCCACACGCCTTTCTTTCAAATGTTGTTTTTCTATGTGATAAGGATTTTGCATTCTGTCTCTATCATAATTTAATTCTCTAACATAACAAGCAATTCTTGGTGCATACTGTAAAGCATTTTCTGAATTGTTTCTAATAATGTTTGCAACCTGTCTTGTTGGATCTCCATAAGTCACAGGAACTGGCCTCAGTGCCACTGATCCATCACTACCCTTACCTGTTTCCACAGAGAAGTTACTCAATATCCTAATGAATTGAGTTAAAAATTTCCTAACCTGTCCTTCGTAAAAGTGTAGCATTCTTAATTGTCAGCCTTTGGTTTCAATGCATCTGTCAAAGATTGTCTTTGTTTGACAGTCAATCCATTGATTGTAGATTCTGTTGTGTTGTTGACAAATCCCGTCTTGTAATTAGCTCTTGAATCGTTGTTTGTTGTAGTAATTCTAACTGAATCTTCTATTTTAATCCATCTGTTTCCGTCATATCGGAACAGTCTGTTTGGTAGGTAATCAGTTCTCAAGAAGTAATCTCCTTTATCAACGCCTGCTGTTGGGAATGATATACCAAAGCCTGCAGGATTACCGTTAGGGGCAACACCGTCACCATCTAAGTAGAATCCATAGTGAGAACTTGCAGGTGTGTCTATTGTTGCATTTACAGGTGCGTCACTACTTGCTCTTTGCTCTTCTGTGTTAACATTCTCAGTCCTGATATTCCCTCTTTCGTCTATAGGTGCAACATAATATTGCTTATAGTTAAATCCTGCTTTTGGAGAATCTTGTTCTGCCTGTGCAACAATCTGATCATTGATTGTTTTTTCTCTGTTGTAAGTGCTCATGTAGTTGGCCACAGAACCTGTGGTAGTTGCGTCTCCAATTACATCTCTGAATTCTTGTGAATCTACTAGAGTCTTCATTTTCAATCTTAATAAGTGTGGCCACCAAGTTGGAGAAAATCCTTCTGCGGCTCTGTTTACATCTTCCACAACATAGTATCTTTTCAATGCAATTGGTATGCTTTCATCTAATGAGTAATCTTCCTTCATGTGGGGGAACTCTATTACATCGCCCGACATTGGTTTCCTACCAATTCTCTCTACTATGTCATTTAGGTGTACAGTTAAAAATAGTGTGTCGTTTTGCAGGAACATTCCAAACTGCGATAAGTTGAAATCTTGATCTTGCACGTTGTATATGCCTCTAACAACATACACATCATCTCCATATTTTCTGTCTCTGTTCTCTAAAAACAATAGATCTTGTATTGTTGTTTCGTTTAAATCTGACCCTGTTACTCTGGGTTGGCTTGGTGATGCTGGTCCATCTTTGTTTGTGTCACCTTGATCATATGGCCCAAGGTATTTGTGGAAATGTAGGTCCGTTCCACCCACCGTAAACATCTCTTTTATGTTACGGTCAAAGAACTTGTAGTCATTGCCCTTTTCAGGCTTAAAAATGGATAATCTTGGCATATCATACATATTTATTGCATAGGCAAAGGCTATAAATATGAGTATGTCAGAACTACAAACAGGACAACAAGAAATTTTCGATTACGTTAAGAACAACCTCGGTGAGGGAATGATTGACGTTGAATTGGACCCAAAACACTATCAAACGGCACTAGAAAGAGCGATCAACAAATATAGACAGAGATCGTCAAACGCCGTGGAAGAATCTTATGCATTTTTAGAACTTAAGAAAAATCAGAATTCATATATTTTACCAGATGAAGTAATCAACGTGAGAAATCTAAACAGAAGAACAGTAGGTTCTAGAACTGAAGGTGGTGAAGGTGGTACATTGTTTGAACCATTCAACTTGGCATACACAAACACTTACTTGTTAAGAGCAGGTGCAACTGGTGGATTAGCAACTTACTATGCCTTTGCATCATACCAAGAAATGATTGGAAAAATGTTTGGAAGTTTCATCCAATTCCACTTTGATGTTGCTACTAAAAAGTTAACAATCACACAGAGGCCAAGAGCAGACGATGAAACAGTTCTGATGCACACTGACAATTATAGACCAGACATAACATTGTTTAAAGACATCTATTCTAAACCATGGATCAGAGATTACACACTCGCAGTATCTAAAGTTATGATAGGTGAAGCAAGAGGCAAGTTTAATACTATTGCAGGACCACAAGGTGGCACAACATTGAACGGTGCAGAATTGAAGCAACAAGGACAAGCAGAAATGGAAAGACTTGAAGCGGATATAGGAAATTACGCAGAAGGCGGAACACCACATAGTTTTGTTATTGGTTAATTCATAATCATATATTTTTAAATAACAGTATCATGGACGATTCTCGATACAAAAAATATAAAGACTGTAATATAGACGAACTAGAACAAATAGTTAATGATCTAGAAAATATGTCTATCAGTGCTTTAAAAAGTAAAAAACTAGACATCCGTAAATCTATCCTAGGTGCGGTAAAAGAAGCAAAATTAGTCATTGAAAAACGCCTAAAAAAATAGTATAATAAACCTATGTTAGTAGGTGTAGTAGGTTTAATAAGTTCTGGTAAAGGTACAGTTGCGGACAGACTAGAACAAAAACACGGATTCCGTAAAGATTCATTTGCAAAAAGTTTAAAAGATGCCGTAAGTTCCATGTTTAATTGGGACAGAGAAATGCTAGAAGGCAAAACCAATGACAGCAGAACATGGAGAGAAACACCCGATAAATTCTGGAGTGAAAAATTTGGCAAAGAAGTAACTCCTCGTTGGGTGTTACAGCATTTTGGTACAGAAGTTATGCGTCAAAATATGCATGATGCTATATGGATAGATAGTTGTTTGATGAGATACAATGGCAAACCAACTGTGATTGCTGATACTAGATTTCAAAATGAACTTAAAATGATACAAAAATCAGGTGGGAAATTAATACTAGTTAAAAGAGGTGAATTACCTACACGAGAAGAAATGCAACAAAAAGGTGCACATCAATCTGAATGGGATTGGATGGGTTGGAACTTTGATTTTACTATTAATAATGATGGTACAAAAGAAGAATTGTATGCAAAAGTAGACGATTTAATCGTCAGCAACAAGATCTCCTACTCTCCAGCCTAGACGTCTAACCCCTTGCAACCTCTGGCAATTGGCACAAACTGTTTTTAAGTTAGAAGTAGCAGTATTACGTAAATTCCCATCAATAAAATACACATCTAATTGTGTTTGATTTTGTGCTTTGAAGCCGCACAGTTCACATTTACGTTTCTTTTTGTAACCTGAACGCTGTAATGCAGTAACTCCGCCTATCTTCTTATTGTGTTTTTTACGATTACACGTGTCACACAGGCTACGCCAATACACGGTTGACCCTTTGCGATAAGCATAGGCCCGCGGCTTTGTTTTACACTCTTTGCACAATGGTCTGTTTTTATACTGCATATACGTATTTAAGTCGCCTATATAGGCACCACGAAAATGGTAAGAATTGTCGTAAAAACCGTATGATTGAATAAATAGTTCTAGTATATACGTACAACTTGCAAGGAGAATACGAAAAATGGCTTTAACATCACCAGGAGTAGAAGTTAGTGTAATAAACGAGAGTTTCTACGTACCATCAGATGCGGGTACGACACCACTATTCATAGTAGCATCAGCACAAGACAAGAAGAACGGAGCAGGCGACGGAACAGCGGCTGGAACACAAACAGCAAACGCCAACACTGCTTACTTGATTTCTTCTCAAAGAGAATTAACAGAGACTTTTGGAGATCCAAAATTCTACACAGACGCATCAGGAAATTCATTACATGGTTATGAGTTGAATGAATGGGGTCTACAAGCGGCGTACAGTTTCTTAGGAGTTGCCAACAGAGCATACGTACTAAGAGCTAACGTTGACACAAACGGTTTAATTGGAAGTGCTTCGGCACCAACAGCGGCACCAACAGATGGAACATATTGGTTTGACCTTGCATCAAGCTCTTATGGATTATTTGAATGGTCAAAAACTAATCAAGCATTTTCAACAGTTACTCCAACATTGATCACATCAACTAGCGATCTAGTTGGCGGTGTTTCAACTGGTGCACCAAAAACTTCAATCGGTGTAATTGGTGATTATGCAATCAACACAACACACGTTTCAAACAAGATCTACAAAAAAACTGCAAGTAACACTTGGGTACAAGTTGGATCAGAAACATGGCACACATCACTTCCAGTGGTAACAGTTGCTTCAGGAACAACAGTGACAAGTGGTCACAACATGAAGATCAATGATGTTACAATCACAACAAGTGGTACAACACTTTCAAATGTTGCGGCACAGATTGGATCAAATGTAACTAACGTGACTGCAAGTGTAAATGCTACAACAGGTAACTTAGAAATCTTCCACAACGGTAAGGCACTAGGTGACTCAACAGGTGGTACTAACACAATAAGATTCGAAGAAGGAAATGGAACATTAGTAGCGGACTTAGGAATAACTTCAAACACTGTATTAAACGGTGCTAAATTCTTACAGGACAAACACACAAACAGACCAACTTGGAAAACAGCGGACGAAAACAGACCTAACGGTTCAGTTTGGTTCAAGACAACTTCTGCAAACTCAGGAGCGAGCCTTGTTACTAAAATTTACAGTTCATCAAACGCTAGTTTCTCAACAGTTGCTAGTCCATTATATGCCAACCATGCATCAGCGATTTACAACTTAGATGCGGCAAACGGTGGTTCAAGTGTAACAGTTGGAACAGTTTACGCACAGTACAACATAACTGAAGAGTCAATGACAGCGGCAGATGCCACAGATGCAACTCCAAACGTTGGTGACTTCCAATTATTCAGATATGAAGGCGGTGTTACAACTATCACAAGTAACAGCACATCACCAAGTTTTACAAGTTCAGAGAAATTTAAAATAGCAGAATCAGTTAAGAATCAAGAAGGATTAAACTCTGCTGTTGAAATCACACTTGGCGGAACAGGTGCAGATGATTTTATTGCGGCAGTAAACGGTGCGTCATTGACAAACGTTTCTGCAAGTAAGACGACTGCAGGTGCGATTGTGATGACACACAAACTGGGTGGTGAGTTCAGAATGTTTGACACATCAGGAACACCATTAGCAGACGCAGGATTCAGTCAAACAACTGCACACTCTTATGGAACATACACAAAAAACAGTACAACACTAATTGACAACTTGTATGACATACCTACAGGTGATACAATTGACTCAAGTGCTAACACAGGTATCGTAGCAAGTAACTGGAAGAGATTAAGTTACACTGCTTCAACAAGTGCACCAACTAATGAACCAGCAGACGGAACATTATGGTATGACACTTCTACAGACGAAGCAGACATTATGTCTCACAATGGTACAACTTGGGTTGGTTATGCAACAGCATACGCAAGTACAGATCCAGAAGGTCCACAGTTTTCAGCAACAGCACCAACTACACAGTCAGATGGTACTGCACTTGTAACTAACGACTTATGGATTGATACTAGTGACTTAGAAAACTATCCAAAACTTTACAAATACAACACATCAGCAACTTTAAGTTCTACAAACACAGCAAACCAAGTAGCAGTTACTACAACTGGTGCGGCATGGGAACTAGTTGACAAAGCAGACCAAACAACAGAAGACGGTATTGTTTTTGCTGATGCTAGATTACACACAGCGGCTGACAAGGCAGATTCATTGTCAACAGGCGGTGCAGGAACATTCAGCACAATCAAAAATTTATTGAGCGATGGTTTCTTGGACCCAGATGCTCCAAACCCAGATTTATATCCACAAGGTATAATGCTTTGGAACACGAGAAGATCTGGTTACAATGTAAAAGAATACAAAAACAACTACATCACAACTACGAAATATCCTGGATCAGGATCAGCAGGTTTAGGTAACATCAGAGCAAGTAACGAATCTGTTGCTACATACTTCCCAGACAGATGGGTGACTAAATCAAGCAACAACGCTGACGGTTCTGGATCTTTTGGAAGAAAAGCACAAAGAAAAGTAGTTGTAGAACAACTTAAATCAGAAATCGACACTAACCAAGCAATCAGAGAAGACCAAAGAGGCTTCAACGTTATTGCTACACCTGGTTATCCAGAAGCGATTTCAAACATGATTAACCTAAACACAGACAGAAACAACACTGCATTTGTAGTAGGTGACACTCCAATGAGATTAGAGGGTACATCAACTAAAATACAAGATTGGGCTAACAACTCAGCGGCGGCACTGGACAACGGTGAAGACGGACTTGTGAGTGCAAGTGATTACTTGGGTGTGTTTTATCCATCAGGATCAACAACTGACAACGCAGGTAAAACTATTGTTGTTCCACCATCACACATGATGATGAGAACACTAGCAAACAATGATAACATCGCTTTCCCATGGTTCGCACCATCAGGAACAAGAAGAGGTATCGTTGACAACGCAACATCAGTTGGTTACATTGACACAGCGTCAGGAGAGTTCCAAACAATATCTGTTACGGAGTCAGTGAGAGATTCTATGCATGAAGTTAAAGTAAACCCAATCACATTCTTTAGTGGAGCAGGTATTGTTAACTTCGGTAACTTGACTAAGACATCAGCAAGTTCGGCGTTAGACAGAATAAATGTTTCTAGACTAGCAGTGTATCTAAGATCACAACTAGATGCCATTGCTAAACCGTTTATATTTGAACCAAATGATGAACTAACAAGGAATGAGATCAAAGGTGCGATCGAATCTTTCATGTTAGAACTTGTTGGACAAAGAGCGTTATACGATTTCCTAGTAGTATGTGATGACACAAACAACACACCTACAAGGATTGACAGAAACGAATTGTATGTGGATATAGCAATTGAACCAATTAAATCAGTTGAGTTCATTTACATACCATTAAGAATCAAAAACACAGGAGAAATTGCAAAATTAGGGAACTAATTTTCGATAAATAGGAGAAACACATGGCAATATCAACATTATCAAAATTTACAGTACCTTTAGCAAACGATCAGAGTAGTGCATCACAAGGCTTGTTGATGCCAAAACTTCAATATCGTTTTAGAGCAATCCTGGAAAATTTTGGAGTATCAACACCGAGATCAGAACTAACAAAACAAGTGGTAGATATCACTAGACCAAACTTAACTTTTGACACAGTAACACTAGATGTTTACAACTCAAAAGTTTACACTGCTGGTAAACACACTTGGGAACCGATCACAATGACTTTAAGAGATGATGTAAACAACTCAGTAACTAAATTAGTTGGTGAGCAAATACAGAAACAGTTTGATTTCTTTGAACAAGCATCGGCGGCTTCAGGTATTGATTACAAATTCACAACTAGAATTGAAATGCTAGATGGTGGTAACGGAGCAAGTGCACCAAATGTATTAGAAACATTTGAGTTATATGGTGCTTACGTTGAAAACGTTAACTACAACACACTAGCATACGCAACTTCAGAGCCAGCAACTATCACAATGTCAATTAGATATGACAATGCTATACAAACTCCACAAGGAACAGGTATTGGAACAGCAGTTGCAAGAACTATTGGTACATTAAGTACAGGTGGCGGACAGTAATACACAAGATTAAGTTAGCAATTATAACAGGAAAAGCGTCTTTATAGGCGCTTTTTTTGTGACTATAAATAACAGTATGCCAAAGATAAATGACTTCTTAAAAGGTTTCCAAGACGGTCTTCCAGGAATGAAAGACTATAGACACGCATCTAGGTTGTATATCGATAACAACTATCAATTGATGCCAAAACAGAAATTTCTGTTCCATGTGGTTTTCAATCTAGACGAGTCTCAACACATAGGTGCATTTAATCGAGAGGAAAGATACGAACTCAACATGTTGGTCAAGACGTGTGATTTACCAAAGTATAATTTGAGTTATGAAGAAAAAACTCAGTACAACAAGAAGATGTACAATGCAACTAGGATCGCTTACGAACCAGTAAACATAACATTCCATGACGACCATGCAGACACTGTCAACGCCTTCTGGAAAAAGTACTACGAACACCAGATAGCAGATTCAGTATCAATGAGTAGCGACCTGACGATATCCAACACTAAGGATGATGCATTTGATAGTATTGATACAAAATCTATTAACAAGTTTGGTATGGACACTCCAAGACAAAGGAAGAAACCATACCTTAAGGGCATAGAAATATTCGTACTACACAAACAGAGATTTACTTCCATGACTTTAGTCAACCCTGTGATAGGGTCCTTTTCACATGACAATCTGGATCAAGCAGATGGGCAGGGTGTTTTAGCCAACACGATGCAGGTACTATATGAAACGGTGATTTACAAATCAGGGATTGTTAATAAAAATTCTGTTCCTGGGTTTGCAACAGTTAGATATGACAACGAGCCATCACCACTTTCGGTGTTAGGCGGTGGAACAAATTCGATATTTGGACCAGGCGGTATAGTAGATGGCATAGGCTCTGTGATGAGAAATGTTCAAAACGGTAACGTACTAGGAGCCATTCTATCAGCATCAAACACTTACAATAATGCTAAAAAAATAAGGAAAAAAGATGTCAAAGCAGAACTGAAAGGTATAGCAAAGAAGGGAGTACTTGAAATAGGAAAACAAGCAGGATCAATAGACAACCCTATAGGAGCGTTTAGTGTTGGTTCAATAATAGCCGCCGGAACTGTTATAGCAAGTGCTAGAGGTACAAGTGACAACAAAACTAATCAAAATAATACAGTGCTTTCAAACGGATCAGGACTGGATACTGTAAACTTCTTAGGTCCAGATGAGGTGTTTAACCTTATATCCAACGACAGTGCGGTCAAAGATGAAATAGCGGCAGGCATATACTTCAAGGACATTGGTTCAAGAAAAGGACTGACCCCAGCAGAGTCAAACATAGAATATGAGGCGGCATCAGACACTGTGAAGAATGTGTACACCAGTAAGTCCATAACTGATGTTAGAAAGTTGGTCACAGAAGGATATATAAAAGTATCGAGACAATCACAAGATGTTGAGATAGCAACAGAGAAAGCAACTTTATAATGGCAGATTTTTATACTAACTTACCACCTAAAGATAAAGACAGACTACAAAAGTCAATAGATAAATTGACCACTGACAACTACCAATCTGAATATCAGTTTAACGTTGGAGAGTATGACAGCGCCGTTGCCTTTTTTGTTAAGAGAGGATTCACTAGAACGTCTGCAGAGTCTACAGCATATGTAATCCTTACACAGGCAAAGATAGACAACATCAAGCCACAAGAGATATTAGACGAACTGGCTAAAGCAAAGCCATCTTTGCTTTCAGAACTAATAACCATAATATTAAATGCCAACAGATACAAGTCTAGCAGATTAGGTGTCAGGCAAACACTCACAGCAAAAGAGACTGTATCTAGAAACATCATAGACTAATGTTACCTAGATTCGCAAGAGGTAAATTCTCTCCAAAGAACGGCGACAAATATGTTGGAACGAAAACTCCTACATACAGAAGCAGTTGGGAACACGCATTCATGAGATTGTGTGACGAACATCCTAACGTGTACCAGTGGGCCAGCGAAAGCATCAAAATCCCATACAGGCATCCTTTCACAGGAAAATACACAGTATACGTTCCAGATTTTTTCATTGTGTATCAAGATAAGAACGGTAGGAAACACGCAGAGATGGTAGAAGTAAAACCCATGAGTCAGACCAGCATGGAATCTGCTGGCAGAAGTCAAGCAAAGAAAAAACAAGTCGTAATAAACATGGCTAAATGGGAGGCCGCGAATGCATTCGCAAAGCAAAGAAAAATTAGATTTAGGGTAGTGTCAGAAGAACAACTATTCCACAACGGCAAACGTAAGTAAATACGACGATGACAAAAAAGTTAGAAGATATTCTTAATTTACCAAACGTAAAACAAGCGTTCAAAGAGGTAGACAAAAAAGAGCAGGCTCGAGCAAACAAAGATCAAACAAAAGAAGTAATGAAAAACGTTGATCCGCAAACACGAAAAAATTTAGAGAAAAGTTACGCAGAGTTTGACAAGATTGCGGCCGCACTACCACAGGTAAAAGGACTAGGTGAACTATCAGATCTAGAGTTAGACAAACTGGCTATTGAGTCTGAAGAGAGTTACAAAAATCTAATGGACTTGGGCATGAACGTTGACTCACGTTATTCTGGACGTATATTTGAGGTTGCAAGTAATTTCCTAAAAAATGCCATAGATGCTAAAAGCGGCAAGATAGATAAAAAGCTCAAAATGGTGGAATTACAGTTGAAGAAAATGAAACTAGACAAAGACGGCAATAAAGACGGTGGTCCTATAGAGGAAAGCGACGGATTTGTCATATCTGACCGTAACGAATTGATGAAGAAACTACTGAAAAAAGACTAAATATTGCATATGAGCACGTTTAAAGACTATCTAACAGAATCAGCAAAGTCGTATGACTACAAAATTAAGGTAGCAGGCGAAGTAGCAGATGATTTTGCTTCTAAACTAGAATCAGCACTTGCGAAGTTTGAAGTTGCAAACATGTCTGCAGGTAAGAAAACACCTATCATGACATTGCCACTTGATTTTCCTGCCTTAAGCAATGAGCAGGTTACAATCTTTGACGTGACGACAAATTATCCAGCATCATCAAATGTAATGAAAGAATACCTTTCGGACATTTTGAGAGTTCCGGCAACGCACATTGTTGTTAGGAAACCAGGCGAGCCTACAGAAGAATACCAAGATCAAATGCAAGTTGCTAAAAATTCAGAATACAAAAACAAATTACTATCTTTAGACTACCAAGATGCACCGAAAGTTAAAGGTGAAGAGTTCCATTCAGCAAAAGCAAACATGGGATTATTAAAAGAATTATTAAAGGATAGACAAGAACAAGAAGGTCATCCAAAAGAAAAAGAAAATATTCAAACTAAAGAAGAAGGAAGTACACCAAGTCCTTTGAGTAAATCAACTAACCCACACCCAGACCCAAAAAGGAAATAAGTTATGGAAATGATTGACGTATTAACAAGATTAAAAGAAATAGCAGAAAACAAACCTGAATTGGTTAAAGATGCAGTGGAGAGTGTTGAGAAAACAAATCCTAAAGTTGATGAAGGTAAAGTGAAAGACTACTTGCACGGCGAAGCAGAAAAAATGTCTAGAGATGAATTCTTAAAGAAACACGGTGAAAGCCTAAGAGGCTTCTACAACGCAATCAACGGCGACGAAGATGACGATGATGCTAGACCAGATTCAATGGAAGGCAAAGAAATGAAAAAAGAAACAGTAAAAGAAGATATTAAAATTTCAGCAGACAGTCCACAAGAAGCATCAATGATGATGCAGATTTTAAAATTGGCAGGTGTGCAACAAGTTGATCCAGCAATGATCGGCGCAGACGAACCAAAAGCAGAACCAGAAGAAGAGTGTCCAGTATGTGGCAACGATGTAGACGACATGGCTAAAATGAGAGATGTTGTTAAAAATCCTGAAGACGAAAAACAGGAAGAAACGTTTGCTAATTCTCCAGGAGACAGAGAAAAAGACGAACCAACAACAATGGACACAGACACTCTAGTAAACACTATGTCAGGTGGCATGAACAGACAGAAGAAAACTCATCAAAGAGTTTCTCCTGGTGACAATCCAATGGCGGCAGAAGACAAAATCACAGAACAGGATCTTGCAAACAGTTTAAGAGACCAGTACAACGCTTTCAAAGAAAGTTACAAGAAAGTGGCAGAAGCAAAAGCAAAACCTGACTTCTTAGATATGGACAAAGACGGCAACAAAACAGAACCAATGAAAAAAGCCGTTAAAGACAAAGAAGCAAAGTAATACTTTTCTACCCCGTACCACAGCGTTAAATACTACACTATGGCGTATGTATCATTAGACAGCGATCAAATTAAAAAGGCGCACAAGAAACACAAATACACCAAAGAGCAAGTTGAACAACTTGAGAAGTGTATGGATCCGAAGAATGGACCTTTGTTCTTTATGAAAACTTTCATGAAGATACAACACCCCACAAAAGGTGAGATGAAGTTTGAACCATTCCCATATCAGGAAAGGTTAGTAGAGGCCTATAATGATCATAGATTCAGCATATCGATGTTACCAAGACAGACAGGAAAGACTACCTGTGCTTCGGGATACCTTATATGGTATGCTATGTTCAAACCAGATTCACAGATACTAATTGCCGCACACAAATACGCAGGTGCATCAGACATTATGTCGAGGGTGCGTTATGCTTATGAAATGTTGCCTAGTTGGATTAAAGCAGGTGTAACACAGTACAACAGAAATAGTATAGAGTTTGATAATGGTTCCAAAATTATGGCAACTACTACAACAGAAAACACAGGACGGGGTATGTCACTTACATTAATATATTGTGATGAGTTTGCGTTCGTGCAACCACCAGAGAAAGCAAAAGAGTTCTGGACTTCACTATCTCCAACATTGAGTACAGGTGGTAAATGCCTAATTACTTCAACACCAAACAGTGACGAAGATCAGTTCGCTATGATTTGGAAAGAAGCAAATAAAAGATTTGATGAATACGGCAATGACAAAATTGTAGGTACAAATGGTTTCTATGCCATGAAGGCACACTGGTCGGAACACCCAGATAGAGATGAAACGTGGGCGGAAGCAGAGAAGGCCAGAATAGGTGATGAAAGATTTAGAAGGGAACATGAATGTGAATTCTTAATCTTTGATGAGACGCTTATATCAAGTTTAGTACTTGCAGACATGGAAGGCATTCCTCCGTTGGAAACAACAGGTCAAGTACGTTGGTTCAAAAGGCCAACACCGGGACACACGTACATGGTATCATTGGATCCTAGTATGGGTACAGGTGGAGACTTTGCCGCAATACAGGTATTTGAGTTACCAACATTTGAACAAGTAGGAGAATGGCATCACAACCAAACGCCAATGAACCAACAAGTGAGAATACTGCAAGGTATTAACAAACATATACATGACACAATCATAGAGAAAGACGCAACAGCAACTCCACAAATATTCTATTCAATGGAAAATAATTCTATAGGTGAGGCCGCACTTATGAGAGTAATGGATATAGGAGAAGAAAATATACAAGGTATGTTTTTATCAGAACCAATTAGAAAAGGCCACAGACGTAAATTTAGAAGAGGATTTAATACAACTGCAAAACACAAAATTGATGCATGTACAAAATTTAAAGAGCTTGTGGAGAATGATAAAATGAAAATACACTCGCAGTTATTAATATCAGAACTCAAGGACTTTGTTGCGTCAGGATTATCATATAAGGCCAAGCCAGGACAACACGATGACCTTGTTAGTTCTTGTTTGCTTATGACACGTATGATGAAAGTTCTGGCAGATTTTGACCCTAAAATATTCGAAAAATGGACGGACAGGACAAGTGAGATAACTCCAATGCCCATATTTGGATCGTTCACAGGTTAATAAATACACTATATGAACCCAAAAAACTCAGTAGATTTATTCAACAAGATTAGATCGCAGTTTTCAAATATACGTTTAGGTGACGAGAACGGTGCCGCTACGGCTGATCCGGCGAGTGCTGTATTCTTCGAATTTGAATTCCAAGAAGACGCAGATACGTTTGGAAGCGTGAGTGTTAGTCTAGCAGATGGCGAGAACATGAAAGTGTACTACAACAGAGATTTAGTGAACAAAATAGACGAGGACAGCAAGGATGAATGGTATGCTTTCCTTAAGGAGTTAAAAGACTTCGCTGTAGAGCACCAATTGAGGTTCGATGTTAGGGATATCACAAAAAACAACCTAACGAAGCAGGATTATGAAAATCTTGCAGATACGAACAAAACGGTAAATACTGACGAAATGTCGGAAGAACTAAACAGAATTACAAAATTAGCAGGTATTGAAGTTAAAGAAAGTTTAACAGGTACAGCGAAACGTTCATACGAGAACCTAGATAAAACAAGATTAATAATTAGACACAAAGGCAAAGTTGACGAAACTGTGCCAGGTGCAAGATCAAGACAAATACAATCATTATACATTGAAAACGAAGACGGTGAAAGATTCAAATATCCAATAACACACCTAGCAGGTGCAAGAGCAATGATGAGACACGTTGCAAACGGTGGAAGACCACATGATGAATTTGGTGAACACATTGTTAAAACATCAGAGGACATAGCAAAATTAAATTCATTCTCAAGATACGTTACTAACAAAGATCAATTGAACGACAATGCAGGTGACATAATTGAGCAGACTAAATTGAAACTAGAGAACCTAAGAGGTTACATGAAAAGTCTTTCTAATCAAACACATTATGAAAATGCAAGTAAAGATTTCAAAACATCAGAAGAACAAATACTAGACGATGAAACAGTAAACAAATTGAGAGAGAAGTTTACTATGAAAAATCTAGACAACAGAGTTGAAGACGCACTACCACTTATCAATAGAATAATGAGTGAACTAGAAGCACCTAAAGAAGAAGAACAAGTTAACGAACTAGAGCCAGATGCAGAACCAATTGATGCACCGGCAGAACCACCAGTTGATCACGGTGCTGTTGTACAGAGTTTCTTAAACGACCCGGATAACAAACTAGTGTTGAGAAAAGATGATTCAGCAGACAAGATGTTGAAAGTAACAAAATTCACAAACAAGAACACAATGTTGAGTTCTATATTATCAGACATAGCAAGTAGACTATTAACCAAATCAGGCGAGGAAGACAGGGTGGCAAACTTTGCTTCTAGAGTTGCAGATGAGATGGAACAAGAGAATTCAGCGGCATTCAAACCTAGTCCAGACTACATCAAGAACAAGAAGATCGCAGTACAGTTAGCAAAGAGATACATTGACGACTACAAGAAAATGCAGGCAGAGCCAGGCTACACAGATCAAGTCAGGATGGAACCAGGAGCGTTCGCACCTAAGAAAGATTTAAAAGGCAAAGCAAAAGAGACAGAAGCATTTGAAAATTGGGTTAATGACATTGACGAATATGCGAAGATGGGAAATTTTCCAAGAGATCGTGAGATAGAGAAAAAAGACAAAGAGAACGCAACAAAACTTCACGTAACTAAAGCAGACAAAAAGTTGAATAACCCTGCATACCAAAGAATGAAAGCAGGCGATCCTAGATATGTAGATAAAACTGAAAACCAATTAGAAGGTTTAACTTTTGAAGATATCAAACCTTATGTTTCAATGTACAAAGATGATCAAACTGGCAAAACTGTTTTTGATGTATTAGACAAAGATGGTGCATCAGCATTTAAAACAGGTGATTCAAAAGTAGCAATGGCTTATCTTTCAAAAAACTTTAACAAATTAAAAATGGACAAAGACGAAAGAATTGATCAAGCAATAGCGGCTCAAAAGAAAGATGCTGAAACAAATCCAAATTGGGGTAAAGATAAAGGTCCAGTTGACCCAGAATGGGAAGCAGAAAAAGACCACAGAGAAATATCTCGTATAATGAAATACGAAAATAAAGAATCATTAAAAGAATCAAGAACTAAAATAGTAGAGGCAATCAAAGCCAAAACAGATAGTGACAACGCACAAAACATCGCAGGCGTTGAAGAAGAAATTGCAAGAATCACGCAATTAGCAAACTACCAATAATAAAAACTCCATATTACCAATAATAGTAGTAGACATTAGA
>Ga0209404_10001109_pt1 | contig 19058 bp, 17 predicted proteins | sample TroAtlMetagenome_2_FD_187447 | JGI IMG/M metagenome (GOLD analysis project Ga0209404, IMG submission 187447) | Marine eukaryotic phytoplankton communities from Atlantic Ocean - Tropical Atlantic ANT8 Metagenome (SPAdes) (version 2) | ecosystem: Environmental > Aquatic > Marine > Oceanic...
CCTCGTCACTTATTGTAAGCCTACGAACAATAGTTTCATCATTCATCGGATACCCATGCGGGTCGGTTCTTTCTTTCAGAATCCGTGCAAGACTCCTAGCCGCGTAATCTCTTGTCTTCCCTGGCATGTTACCACTCTACATGTAGCGGAAAGGATTTGCCAGACGTCAGACACTCAAGCCCATCCTTTCCTGCAGCCCACGTGTCTTCGGTTCCCACCGCTCCATCATCGTAGACCACTTTGGGTTCTATTGCCATGGTGCATCCTTCATGCATCGGCCTGTCAAAACCATTAGCTAGAACTGGTGATTCATCCAACTCCAATCCAACAGAATGGCCGAGAAATTTTGCTTGATGCGGCTTCATCCCCATCAGGTGCTCAGCATGCCCCATTTCAATAGCAAGATCCCTCCCTAATTCCCAGGCTTCGGAGCAGGTTACACCAGAGCCAAGATTATTCACTATCGAATCTCTAATTTCAACCATGTCATTCAATCTCTCATTCCAAATTTCAGGTAGGCTACCAGAGCTAAACATCCTCGTGCAATCTGAGATATATCCTCGGTGCACATGGACGATATCTACCAAAACCGGAACCCCTTCTTCTATGCGTCTGTGACCCGAACCAAGGGGTGCCATCGGATTCGCACCAGAACCCCCTATTGCCGAATCGAAGAATGAGGGAACCCCTCCCGAACGTCCAGCAGCAACAACCGCCCTGTCACAATCCATCGGCCAACGCCTCATTCTGATACGCCCACCAAACCCTCTTTTCCGGCTCACTTCTTCAGCGACTGATGCCACATCTAACTCAGTTACTCCATTCCCACATCTTTCAGCCACTGCAAGAAACATCTCATGATTCACATGTCCGGATTTTCGAATCTGATCAATCTCCCATGAACTCTTAGTTTCCCTAAGTCGATGAAGAATCTTAGAAGCATCTTCTTTACTATCTTCAAACCCTGAAAGACACTTCGAAAGATATCTCTTTCGAGAATAGGGCAGCGTTGAATCCAACATTGCTGGAGTCCTGGTGACTCCTATTGATCTGAGCCCCTTTTCCAAATCTGCTGATCTATGTTGTTGAATAACAGGATCAGGTGAATCACTCCCTCCAGATTCCCAAATAGCCCTTGGAAGCGATTTCTTCACTAAATGGGTGGTTTCCACATCGGAGCCAGATGCTCCTATTACGAGTATACCGCTCTGCCTCCCCCCAGTTAGCCAGTATAACTCAACGGGATCTTCTACCATAACGGATTCATATCCGGCCTCTGCTAGAGCGTCAGAAACCCTCCTCCTTCGATCAGTCAGTTCAGATACGGGAACGCGCCAGTCTTCACCTTCCGGCCCGCTCAGATCGAAGTCCATGCGCCACCGCCTATGTTCGGATGCATAGACAGTTCGGATGCATCAATTTCACCACACAGTCAAATCCAAGTGGCCAGAGGGCCCCCTGTGCCGAAAGTCCTCGGACTCGACGATATCAAGCTCGATGGTCTGAAGATTCTGTATCGTGCAGATCTAAATTTGCCCGTTCACCCTTCCACGAAAGAATTCCTCGACGATACGAGAATTCGAGCAATAGTACCCACTCTTCAGAAATTAGAATCATCATCCGTCACAATACTTGCACACCAGTCTAGGCCTGGCAGATTCGACTTCACAAATCTCCAAAGACACGCAAACAGACTCTCCCAACTCCTCGGCCGGCCCGTGGATTTCGTATCCGATGTATGCGGCCCATCAGCAAAGGCTGCAATAGATTCGATGCAGCCAGGTGATATTCTGATGTTAGATAACGTCAGATTGCATCCGGACGAAAATCTGCTAAAGGGCGAGATAGAGGAACAAGAAACATCTGATATAATACGGAATTTAGAATCTCATTTTGATATTTTCGTCAATGACGCATTCGGCGCTGCACACCGATCATCCCCTAGCCTAACGGGATTTACACGTAAACTGCCTTCCGTGGCAGGCGAACTCATGAAGCGTGAGATTGATGCTCTTTCCATTGCTGTAGAAAACCCACCAAGGCCCTATGTGGCATTGTTGGGCGGGGCCAAAGCTGACGATTCCCTCAGAGTCGCAATCAATTTGTTCGAGAGAAACATCGTTGATACAGTGGCATTTCTCGGAGTTGTTGGAAATTTTATGCTGATGGAAGACGGTTTAGACATAGGGAAATCCAATGCAGATTTCGCAAGATCACAGGTCGAACCATTCGTTGACGAGACTTCAAAAATGGCAAAACACATACTCTCTAACTATCGGGAAAAGGTAATTCTTCCAGAAGATCTAGCTATCGAGTTGAACGGATCTAGAGAGCCACTTTCGATTCAGCAACTACCCACACCACATCCAATCTACGATGTTGGCCTCAGCACTTTGATGGGTTTGAGGCCCGTAGTCATGGGCGCATCCTGCGTATTGTGGAACGGACCAGCATCTTATTTCGAGAAACAAAATTTCGCCTTTGGAACTGTAGAGGTCCTGAATATGTGCATAGAGACCGACGCGATCACAATAATTGGAGGTGGCCATACTAGCGCCTTGGTCGAAGCAAGAGGCGCCTCTAGTCGAGTCACGCACAACAGCTCGGGTGGTGGAGCCACCCTAACGATGCTCTCAGGAGGCAGGATGCCCGTCATCGAGGCACTTGAACGGTCATTCGAGGCATCTGAAAGCATACTCGGAGAACGCGGCCTACTTGTGTGATGGAGCCACTGGGGAGATTCGAACTCCCGGCCTTCTGATTACGAATCAGACGCTCAACCAGGCTAAGCTACAGTGGCAACAAGCCGTCCGTCCGCATTCCCGGAATAAGCAAATCGGTGATATCTTCACCTTATCGACGGCACCAAGGTTAACTATGTAGAGTTACACGGACATGTATGACATTAGAGGGCGAAGCAACCTCTGCACCAGCCGGAACGACGATCGTTTATGCAAATCAGAAGAGTGGTGGGCCAAGGGTTTTCGGAGCCCTAGCCATGCTTCTCGGAGGCATAGGAGTAATAATGGCGCTTCTCGATATTGCGTCTGCTGGCGAGACCATAGAACTCTGGGGTGCTGATGAAACATCGTACTCATGGTGGTTCTACGTTTCCCCGCTTCTAGCAGCTGCCTCGGGCGGATTGTTCGCTTACGCAGGATTCCTACTATGGAACTACAAGAAGAAGGGCGTATGGATGGGCTTCGGTGCCGTCGGAATCAACGTCCTGGATGGCATCCTTGGTTCAGTCCTAATTGGGATGATCACTGACGAGGTCGGAGAGGCAGCAGGCGTCGAGGGACTCGGCGGCTTAATGGCCGGCGCCGGACTCGTTTTCACCGCTATCGGCGCAGTATGTTGCGGACTAATCGTAGCATTACCGCTCCTCATGAACGGAAACGATCTCGACGACGAGTGATTCAACGCAACTCTCCGAGATTGATGATCCCGCCTATGCGGGCATGGACATCCGATAGGATGGACTCTAGCGCAGCTTCTGTCCGACCTTCGGCCCTCATGATCAGGATTGGCTCTGTATTCGAGGGCCTGCATAGGAACCATCCATCTGGATATGTGACCCGCACTCCGTCGACCTCTGAGAATTGCAAGTCTGAAAATGATGAGCGCACTGATTTCATTATGTCATCCCGCTCACCTTCAAAACTGATTTTCGATTCTCCCGTTGATGGATACTCTGGAATCGAAGAAAGAAGATCGGAGAATCCAATGCCGCCATTATTCGGGTCAGACGACCTCGCTACGAGTTCTATGAGCCTCGCACTGTTGTAGAGTGAACAGTCAAATCCATTCCAGCGATCATTGAAGAAAAGATGGCCGGACATTTCCCCTGCGAATCTTATCGTAGGAGAGGCGGCTAGTTCCCTCTTCATGAATGAGTGACCCGTCCTAACCATACGACCGATCCCCCCGCTTGATGCTATGGCTTCATCAACACCCATACTACATTTCACATCATAAAGGATAGTACGGCCCTCTTCTGAATCTTTATCCGTCTCTTCATTGAGCAAGATATCCCTGGCAAAAAGTCCAATCAAACGATCCGGATGAATGAACCTCCCATTCTCATCAACTACGCCAATCCTGTCCCCGTCTCCGTCCACGCCGATTCCAAATTCAGCCTCCGAAGATGCCACTGTATCTGACAACTCCATCATGTTGGCAGGACGAGTCGGATCAGCTGGATGCGCAGGGAAATCAGCATTCCATTCGCAGTTAATCGCTACAGTTTCTACGCCTAATTTCTCGAATAGGTCAACAATATAAGGTCCAGGAACAGCATTGGCAGCATCAACTGAAACCACTATTTTTCGATCTATGGGCCCTATATCTTTCACAATCTCTTCGATAACTGAATTGACATATCCAGTCCCGTCAATCAAGGCGCCGTAAAGACCCCCTTCCTCTTCAGACATCGAATCGAAAACGGCTTTCAGATCTTGCAGCTCTCTCCCTGCCAAGGGCAAACCGGAATGAACAATCTTGAATCCATTATACTCAGGAGGGTTGTGACTTGCTGTAATCACTACGGCCACGTCTATCTCCATATCCACAGTTGAGCGATAAACAACTCCTGTAGGCACCACTCCAAGATTTACAACTTCACAACCAGATGACCTTATTCCATCCACCAAGGCCCCATGTAATTCCTCCCCAGATGTTCGAATATCACGCCCCACAGCTATCGACGTAGCTCCTGTGAAGTCTACGATGGACTGCCCTAGTTTTTTCGAAAAAGAGACGTCAATTTCAGATCCCGCTATGCCGCGTATGTCATACGCCTTGAACACGCTCACAGCCCTGACCAGATACGCGTACTCCTAAGCGTTGCCAATTTAGGATACAGTCGGGGCAATTCGAGACTCTTCTCGTACGGGAAGATGAATCAATGATGAGAAAACGCCCACTGCTATACCTATCCACCAAACAATCGTATAGCTGCCATATACATCGTAAAGAACACCACCCAGATAGACTCCAACGAAACTACCCATTTGATGTGAAAAGAATACTATCCCATACAATGTTGCCATGTATCTGAGCCCGTATATGTGTGCTACTAATCCGCTGGTCAGTGGAACTGTGGCAAGCCATAGAAAGCCCATTGCGAATGAGAATATCAGCACGGTATTGGCGGTTATTGGAGTTAGAATAAACCAAGCCGCTGCTATCGATCGTCCAGCGTATATCCCCGATAAAAGCCATTTCTTACCGAATCTCTTGCCAGCCCATCCTGCCATCAGGGTGCCAATTATGTTGGCCGCCCCGATCACCGAAATTGCGAACCCACCCAATGCAGCAGTTGTTTCTATGCCTAAATCGCCGCACCAGCCAATCGGCTCCACAGGAGCGCTCATCTCTGTGATCAAAGCTGGGAAATGTGCCGTGATAAAGGCAAGTTGGTACCCGCAAGAAAAGAAGCCAACGAAGATCATCATGTACGATGGATCCTTCATGGCTATGCGAAGTATTTCTCCAAGACTTTCCTCAATCTCTTCCTTTGCTGCATGATCCGGGGATGTCATGAACGGCAGGAGCAAGAGCACAGCAAGAATCGAAGCGGCGAATATGATGAATATCGATTGCCATGACATGCTTTCCAGAAGCAAGACTGCCACCATGGGGCCTACTATCTGTCCAGCAGATCCCGCCGCCGTTGCGATTGCAAGACTCATTGCCCGATGTTCCGGCGCACTTGCGCGCCCCACCACTGCTAGAATGACCCCAAAACCAGTGCCTGCGATTCCGAAGCCGACAAGAATCTCATACAATTGAATTGAAAGGGCTGTATTTGCCTCTGTTGTGAGGACCAAGCCTAGGGCATACAAGATCGATCCTAAGACAATCGCCCGCCTATCCCCCATTTTTTCAGCAAATGCCCCGAAGAATGGCGCGCCGAATCCCCATGCCAGATTCTGAATCGCTATCGCCAGGCTAAACTCCGCTCTTGCCCATCCATATTCTTCTTGAATTGGAATCTGAAAAACACCAAAAGATGCACGTATCGCAAAACCAACGAGTACTATGATGCACCCAACTGCCAGGACAGGTGTGAACAGACGAACCTTGCCCTGATCAGCATTCACGGTCATTTCTTTCCACTTCCAAGAAAGGCCTCGGCGACGATTTCCACTTTGGCCCCTCCTGGCAATTCCTTCACAGCGTATGCCGCTCTTGCTGGAAGTACGGTTCCTGCTAGCCACGAACCATAGATATCGTTGAATTCAGAAAAGTCAGACATATCAAGAAGCAGGACGGTGACCCTCACCAAATCTGATTTCGAAGACCCCGCTTCAGATAGGAGGCTGTCTATCTTTTGAAGTGCAGTAACTGTTTGTTCCTTGAGGGAATCCCCGCCATCAGTTCCAATCTGACCTGCTACCCAAATGTGATTTCCAACAGTTATGCATGGACTGTAGGGTGCCAATCGAAGCCCCCCGAGGTCGACCGCGCGCTTCTCGTACATGCCCTCGCCTGTTGTATTCAGTCATTCAGCATTACTAATCATGCCAATCACTTGTATGTGATCCCCAGCGACATTTTCAGTATCCATCATTCCAAGAGGTACCCATTCTGCATTAATCGCATCATCACCTGCTGAAGGCTTGGAGTCAGCATCTACATCAACTCTGTAGAATAGACCCACACAATGCTTCCTTGGATCCCTTCCGGGCGAACCTAGCACACTTAGAAGAGTCGGATTTCGGCCATATACGCCCGTCTCTTCTCTCAATTCTCGTAGAACCGCGTCAAGTGGGTCTTCGCCCACATCAACGAAGCCTCCTGGAAAGGCCCACTTGTCTCGCCATTCCGGAGGATTCGGCCCTCTTTGGATCATGAGGGCCTCAATCACCCCATCACGCACCCTAGTCGCGACTGCATCAACCGTTACCGAGGGTGAGCTGTAACCATCGCTGCCACAGACATCACATGTCTTACGAGCCATATCTGCGTCCTCTAGAAACATAATCTTCGATCGCCCAGTACAGGTCCTGCCTTGAAAAAGAGGGCCAATGAATATCCGTGAAATACAATTCTGAATATGCAATTTGCCAGAGAAGGAAATTCGATATTCGCTCCTCCCCACTAGTCCTGATCACAAGATCGGGATCTGGTAACTCAGAAGTATACAGCCTTGATGATATAGCATTCGCATCTATCGAATCTATCTCAAGATCCCCATCGGCATGGTCCTTAGCCAATGATTTGACAGCATCGATTATCTCTTCCCTTCCGCCGTATGCCAGACATACCGTGAATGTGAAATTCTTGTACTCACGAGTGACCTCTTCAGCTCTGGATATTGCATTTCTAACACGTTCTGGAAGCATATCGAGACGTCCTACGGCGTTGACGCGAACCCCATTCTCATGGATAAGAGGGTCTACCGAAATCTCATTCAGACCTTGGACGTATAGATCGAATAAGATTTCAATTTCTTCTTCAGTCCTGTTAGTGAGGTTCTCACTGGACAATGCATAGACTGTAAGATAGGGTATATCAAGATCTAAGACCCACTTCATCACCTCTTTCAGTCGTTCTTTGCCAGCTGAGTGCCCTTGTCCAGATTCCATGGAATGAGCCCATGCAAATCTTCTATTCCCGTCCATTATGATTGAGATATGCTGGGGCAGCTCAGAAGGATCAAGCTCACGGAGCCTAGAACGCGCCCTAACCCCCCTCACACGTTCAATTCTGCTGACAAGACTCCATGCGAGCCGAGAACTGACAATCCATTTTCCCAGAGTTTTGAAAATTCTGAATCTAAGTAGCCACTTTGCAGACCTGTCTATTGACCGACCGAGCCACCCTCTATGATTTGCCATGAATGCCCCTCACGTGAAGATGATGTCTGCAGAATCGCCAACCAAGTCCATCAGCCCCTTCTCCGGATTAACGACTATTACTTCTCCTGCAGCTTCCCAAACTGGGATATCGATGTGGCTGTTCCCAGCATATCCGAATTGACCTTTCCCGAACCTTGCTGTAAGGGCCTCAGCCTTATTGGCCCCTCTGAGGTTTATGTCGCCGTCCGATGCCATCACGTCATTGAATATGCCGAGATGCGCAGCAATGGACTCTGCAATTAGCCGATCAGACGCAGTCACGAGATACAACTCTCTTCCACGTGCGTATTCTCCCGTTACCCATTCCATGAATGAAGGATGAAATTCCAACTCTGCAGGATCGAACTTCAACAGTCTTCCTAGACGTTGCTTCCAAACCGCTCTTTGCCCTGTTAACTCAAGCCAAATAAATCTGAAAATCCTCCATGGCCTCGGCAGCAAAACTCTGCGAATAGACACCCAACTCATGTCTGTGAGAATAAGGGTCCCATCCAAGTCGACGGCTAAGGGCATTTCCGAATGTTGGCCGGCCACGATATCATCTGGCCGAGCCTCTGGGTTCAATGTTCTGACCGTTCGTCTGATACGCATGTACCCAATCCTACTGTCATGGAGTCCGGCGATACCCCCGCAGAGCCCGATTCCAGGACGCCCTTTACAATGGTCGAAGTATTAGGCTCAAGAATACACAAAATCTCCTCTAAAAATACCCCTTCGTCCATCGAAGAGTGGGTGAAATATACTCAATTTTTTGAGGCGTGGGGAGACGTTCCGGTGGAACTGATCTCCTTGGATAATCGAAGACAGGAGATCGTGATTGAAAGCAGCAGCGGATCATATCGAGCCGAGTTTTCTCAATGGCCCGTTTCCGGTATGCGGGCTAGGATGAGATCGGAAAATAATCGGGTTGATTGGCCAGTTGGGGGGTTATCTATTGAGGGGCTGGATATTGCCCTCTTGTGGAGGGATGATTCTAATTCACCAGATGCAGAGGAGGTTATGTTGCAGCACATTGCGTCTCAAGATATGGATTCAGCAACTCAACTATTGGGAAGATGCGGCAGAGCATTGGCTTCTGCTCAAGAGGCTCTATCCGCCCAATGGACAGGCCCATCTGACTCTCGTGCTTGGAATTCATCAATTACGAAGTTGGAAGAGGCCACTAAGAGTAGAACATTGTGGAGAGCCCCATTCAAACCGGGAATGCCTGCTATGCTTTCTCTGGGTAAGACGTCTCTAAATCGTTTTTCAGAGTCACGTGAGGGGGTCATGCGACTGCGTCCGCCCATGTGCGGCCCATCAGAGGCCGCATCAAGATCAAGGGACATCGAATGGCCAGCCTTGAGGGATTTAGCAGCTTTACTGTACAACATTGGCGAAATAGCACATGGAAATGTCGAGGATGAAGACTTCGAAAATCTCAGACTCGCTGCGATAAGGGGGTGGTCTGATTATCCAGGCCGCCGAAGAACTGGTGGTGTGAAGCCCCATAGGGCGCTACAGGTCATCGGAGGGGGATTGCCGATATGGGAATATGAGCAGGCTCTTTCTTCAAAATTCGATACTTCCGAGAACTCTTCTCCAACATCTCCAAGAACGGATTACATGCTGAGAAACATCGCCTCTATCCAGAGGAAATTATTCACCATACGAATATTCTCTGCCGCTTCCCTTGCAGGTGCAACCTCTGTATTTCTGGGTACCATAGCATCCATATTGGACCCGACCCAGGTGTCTCTTACAGCAACTGCAGTAGGCGCCTCTGTTTACATTGTGATGAATGGTCTATACCGGTATATGGCTCCAAAGCCAGAGTCGATATTCACGTGATTTGCATAGCGTTCCATGCACCTGATTCGTATCTGTAGGCCATGGGCACACCAGTTGGAATCTCCCTCTTCACTATCTCTTCAGGCCCAAGGCCTTCTATTTCCATTACAATAGAACGGAGCGAGTTTCCATGTGCAGCGACGAGAACAGTCCTGCCGGATTCAAGATTTGGAACAATCTGTTCGAACAGACAGGGCAAAGTCCGCTCTGACGTCATTCGAAGACTCTCACCGCCAGGGGGGATACCTTCGTAACTCCTCCTCCATTTCTTGACCTGTTCTTCTCCAAACTCTTCCCGGCATTCTTGCTTATTTCTCCCTTGAAGGTCGCCGTAATTACGTTCGTTTAGCCGCGAGTCGTGTATCACTTCCCCGCTCCATGAATGATTGATGTCCAGTATTATCTCGGCTGTGCGTTGGGCCCTGACAAGTCCACTAGCATAAACAGCATCGAATTCGATCTTACTGAGTTTCTCTCCAGCACTCTTCGCCTCATTCATCCCTTTCTCAGAAAGCTCGATATCTACCCATCCTGTGAATCTGTTCTCAGCATTCCAGAGGGATTGACCATGACGAATAAGGACCAATAATCCCATTCCGACACCTCAAGAACGCCTTAGCCGTGGCTCGTGGAACTCAAGACCGAGAGTCGTTGAGAGCTTCTTAGCCTCCACGAGAGCGTCTTCACTCATTGCTCTCTGCACGTCAGAAGACTGCTGAGTGTAGAAATTCGCCTGAACCACGATGCTTGACGACCCCATCGAGAGTATCTTCACCCAGGATGACTGTTCGTTGACCGTCCGCTCATCGGCATTCAGCATTTCTGACATTTTCTCGCAGAAACTCTGCAAGGCTCCAGACTCACTAGACACCTCGAATTCAAACGGCATCACCACTCTTCTGAAACGTCGTTGAGAGAAATTTTCTATCGGTGAATTCACAAGGTTGGCATTCGGAACGGTGATGATTGTATCTAGGCCAGTCCTAAGTACGGTCATACGCATCCCGATGTCAATAACCTCGCCTTCTATCCCGCCTACTTTTACCCAATCTCCAAGATTGAATGGCCTGTCTATTATGATTGAGACAGCGCCGAACATGTTGGACACCGAGTCCTTAGCCGCCAGAGCCAGTGCGAGACCTGTGATTCCGAGACCTGCAATAATGCCATTTAGATCAAAACCAGCGACACCAGCCAAGACGAAGGCGCCCAGGACAAATACACCCATCCTGCCTAATGACTCGCCTATGCTCACCAGAGATTTCTGTGATGCACTGCTGTCCTCATCATCGGATAGTGTTGTTCCGATGGAACCAACCAGCCCGTACGCGGCGAATAGGAACACGAGTATGTAGAGAGAAACAATCGATGAGAGTGCCTTATTCACGAGACCCTCGTCCCACACGGGCGTAACTGTGCCATCCAGAATCTCAACAAACTCTACGAAGAAAACCAATGTCACAGCCAACCCAACCGCTCGAGACCCCCTAGTCCCCAGCATATCCCCTGATTTCATTTCCTGACCAAACATTTTCCCCAAGATTCTAGGAAGCACTGACTTTCTGAAAAACTGCCCGATCAAAAGTGACAGAATTCCAATGATTGCTATGCATGCCAGAGTCCCCACTGAGAACCCGATGATGTCCGCGTCAAACCCGAAGTCGGAGAATGGGCCATCGCCCGGAACTGCTCCACTCATGGAGGGTCCCCTGATGGGGGGCCTGATAAACGCCCCCCAGTACTCTGTAAGGAACCACACTTCTCCGAGGGATTGAAGGATATGTCCCTGTACGTACACCTATGGAGGCGGCGAATGGGGCGTCCCGCACAAAGGTTGCAAGGGGCTTCAGAACCCGTGTAACATGCTTGTTGCTGCCATTCATGCTCTCAGTTGTAGCACCTGCAGCCATAGCCCCTGCAGCAATCGCACAGGAGACGCCCTCAGGAATCGAACCAACTGACATTTGGTCTGAGGAATACGCCAGTGGAATGTTTCCCTGGGGCGGTAACGCTCAAATTCAATTCCAAGAGTATCACAATTATGAGTCTACAAAGGCCAGAATGCAATATCTAGCTGATACTAACCCTGACATCATATCATTCCACGAGGGACTATTCGGGGGGTTAAACGACCGTGGCCAAGAAACCTCACTCGACGACTACAAGGGGTGGTTCTACAACAATCCAAGCCCATGGGTAAAAATCACAGCAGGCGTGGAAAACGGGGACTATAACCCATTCAACGGGGATGCTGGAAACTATCCCGATCGTCCGGATGTAATGCTGGTCGGCAATCACCATGCAAGAGAGTGGATGTCTTACGAGGTCCCAATGCTGTTCCTGGAAACCGTTGCATACTACTACGGCCAAGCGGGAATAGACAATGACGGAGACGGGCTAATTGACGAAGACTCGTGGAATGGGATTGATGACGATGGAGACTGTCTGAGCCTCAACGCCTCGTTTCAGGATTCGAATGGGGACGGTGTTTCATGCGGACCCGGCGACTTGGGCGTGGATGAAGACTTCTCTGAGCAATACATCACCGACCTCGTCGATACAAGAGAGATCTACCTCATACCAATATTGAACACTGACGGGCTAATCTACGACCAAACGGAATGGCTCGCGAATAACTGCAACGGGGCGACAACCGCGAATGCTTACGAGGAATGCCCGAGGAGCGGTTGGAGGAAGAACCTCCGGGATAACACGGTAACCGGAGTCACGCCGATCCCGGATCTCGATGAAGCCGTTGATGAGGGCTGTGACGGGGTGGATCTGAATAGGAATTATCAGTTTGAATGGGGAGCGCCTTTAGGAGCCACAGGACCACTGATTCCAGGAGCCTGCTATGCGGGCGTGAATAATGACGTCTACAACGGCCCCGTTGATACCGTAGATCAAGACGGAGACCTGCGTCTAAACGAGGATCACGTCGATGGCAAGGATGATGATGCCGATGGACTGGTCGACGAGGACTGGCTCGGAGGGAACAGCGAACCAGAGACCAAATTCATCCAAGATATGACTGAGATGAACGACGACAATAATGACGGAGCATCCGATTTCAAGGCCACACTGACATGGCACTCATTCTCGGAACTCGTCTTGTATCCTTGGGGGCACTGCACAGATTGCGAGTCCCCCGACCATGAATATCTGGTCTATCACGGGGATCAAATGGCTCAAATGACACTGTATGAGAATCTGCAATCCTCGGATCTCTATCCAACATCAGGAGACTTCTGCGATTGGCATTACGGCGTTCACAACTCATACTGCTACACGATGGAAATCGGAAACAACTTCCATGAAAATCCGGATGACATAAGCCAAATTGCAGTCCGTAACCTGGGCGTTCCATTCTATATGGTCGAAATCGCTGACGATCCACGTTTCAGGGCAGTTCATGGGCTAGAGAACATGAGTGCAAGACATTGGATACAAACCCCTTCCGAGGTGAGCATCCCCGAAAAGGGAGATATACAAATCGATCTTTGTCTCGATCCTTATTTCCCATTCTCCACTCAAGAAGATAGATCGTATCTCTCATGGCGATTTGTTGAGCCGAACCGTCTGCAGAATGATTACGGCCCAACGGAATGGAGAGAGGTACCCTGGGAGAAGGCACCCTTCGCAGCCTCAGGGAATGACTGCCAGTTGAAGGATGGCACAAATGGTACAGTCTTGACCAGTGCCGTTCCGATACCAGATACATCGGTGGGGAAACTACAGTATCGCGCACAACTTGGAACCACTAATGGCGCATTCCCATTCACATATCCGACTATCGAGGACGGGGGGAACTACTACGAACTCACAATGCCCTATCGCGCTGGGTTCGGATCAGCAATTCTGTCCGTCCTCATGTTCATATTCATCGCTGGTGTCGTATGGGGCGGCTTGGCTTTTCTTCTGAGAACCATGTTCGATGAAGATGCACCAGTTCTGTCTCTCCCTCCGGAGGGCCGTGAATGAGCAGCTCATCAGACCAATTCAGCGGCAGATTAGGACTAATATTCGCCACGATAGGCGCTGCGATAGGGACGGGCAACATATGGCGATTCCCCAGAATGGTCGGCGCTAACGGCGGCGGCTCATTCCTAGTCCCGTGGGTAATCTTCCTATTCCTATGGTCCATCCCGCTGGTTATCGCCGAATTCGCCCTCGGCAAGCGATCAAGGACCGGCACTGTGGGGACATTCAGAATTTTCAATGGTCCAAAATTTGCCTGGATGGGGCTATGGACTGCATGGATATCCACAGCCATAGGATTCTACTACGCCGTGGTGACCGGTTGGTGCATCAATTATTTCCAGACCGCTGTTCGAGGCGGGTTAGGATCAGATGTGGACACAACTGAGGTTTGGAATACCTTCCTGCAAGATCCGTCTCAGGTGATTTTGTTCCAAGCTCTTGCTGTGCTAATCACAATGGCAGCGATATGGAAGGGCGCGAAGGCCATCGAGAAGGTCAATGTGATTTTGATGGTCTCTTTGTTCATCCTTCTATTCTCAGCGTTGTTCCTTGCTTTCGTCATGGACCTTAATGATGGCACGCTCGATGGATTCGTGTACATGTTCAGCATACAGCCCGAGTATCTTTTGGAACCAGAGACCTGGATAAATGGGCTGTCGCAATCCGCCTGGTCCTGCTCGGCAGGAATGGGGATGGCCATCACATACTCGGTGTACATGAGGAAGGATGAGGACACAACCCTGAATGCAGCCACCATGTGCCTCGCAAACAATAGCATCTCCATCATAGCCGGACTAACCGTGATGATGGCCGTCTTTTCCGTTGTCGACGACCCCTTGTCTGCAGTGAGCGGAGGCAGTAGCGCAATCACATTCCTCGTGCTTCCAGAGGTTTTCGCACAGGCTCCCGGGGGGCCCGCAGTCCAGCTCTCGATGGTTGCAATGTTCTTCCTCGCACTTTCATTCGCCGCTTTGACCTCGATGATATCGACTGTAGAGCTATGCGTTCGAAATTTCGTGGATCACGGGGTGAATAGGGAGAAGGCCGTCGGCCTAACCAGCATCGCAATATTCCTCTTCGGAATCCCCAGTGCTGCCACCTGGATATTAGTGGATGAATCCACAGGCGTTGCCTTCCCTCAGTTCCTTGAGGTGCAAGACCACATCTGGGGATACGGTCTGATGTTCAGCGGCCTCTTCATCGCATACGCTATCTGGAAGTACGGATGGTCCAGATACAAGGTCTGGCAAACGGAAAATGGTGTCGAGGGCTTCTCTATGCGCGACTACCTAGATCACGGAGTCTCGTCATTCAGGGACGACTTCATCAATACGGGCGACAACGATTGGTGGATAGGCAAATGGTGGGACTACATCATGTATCTCGGATTCCCGATAATGTTCGTGATACTCATGGGCACGTTCTTCGTTGACATGCTAGCGACCGTCGAAGATCCCTGGAACCCGACAAATCCGAAAGGCATCACGATAATCCTCATCTTCTGGGGCATAACTGCGTTCTTATTCATCAGCATGAACCGTCTCATGCTCGTCAACAGAGTCGTGCCGACTGGGAAATCTGGATTCCCCATGTGCCTCTTATCCGGCGAATACGTCCTCGAGCCAAGGCCACTGTTCAGAAATGTCCCGGAGGGGGCAGACGTGCCGATCGATACGCTACCCGGCGGTGAAGACCCCTTCATCCTCAAGGTAGGTGATCCGATACCCGAGCTTGAGAATCAGCCATTTGCTGTCTCTGGCGGCTCTGTGATGGACGCTGAAATCGTATGAAAGATTACCAACGAGAGAATTACAATTTACGTACACTTGTGGTTGAGTATGCGTATTTTTGCGCCGTTGGAACAGTAAATGTCCTCATCTTCCTCGCCATGTACTCGGTTGCCTACTCCATTACGGGGGAAATCGAGTACCGTGCTGCGAGTGCCTGGTCAGTTTCCTATCTCCTAAGCTCACTAATCTCCCATTCCATGCACAGGTGGTTCACATTCCGTTCGACTTCGCCGTATGGCCGGAGCCTCGCCCTCACAATGGCTGTATACACGATTCTACTGATCATCTCCACATTTTCACAGGCTATTTTAGCAGACAGCATGGGCTTCAACCATCTTGCTGTCTGGGCCTTGAATACAGCCGCATTCGGATTCCTCTCATTCGTCGCATTGAGATTCATCGCATTCCCGATGTCCGATGGAACCATTTCAGTCCGCGAACGCATCGAGATTGTCAAGTTGGGCCGTAGGTCTTGAAGTGCATTCGCAAACAGCGACCGGCGTGTCTGCCGGCGTGCGAGGGACTCGCGACTTCTATCCGGAAGAGATGAGACTCAGAAATTGGCTATTCGAACACTTCCACGCCGCTGCCCGGTCTCACGGCTTCGAAGAGTACGATTCACCAGTCCTCGAGAGCGAGGAACTCTATACGAGAAAGGCAGGCGAAGAGATCACATCACAGCTGTACAACTTCGAAGATAAGGGTGGCAGACGCGTAGCTCTCAGACCTGAGATGACGCCTTCCTTGGCGCGGATGGTCATGGCCAAATCGGGAACGCTCCCCACTCCCATCAAGTGGTATTCCATTCCGCAGTGCTGGCGATACGAAAGAACCCAAAGGGGCCGTGGAAGGGAGCATTACCAGTGGAATGTAGACATATGGGGCATGCACGGTGTTGAGGCGGATGCCGAACTGCTCTCGGTGCTAGTACACTTCTTTGGGGCCGTCGGTCTCAAATCTGACGATCTTGTAATACGGGTAAGCAATAGGAAAGTCCTCGAGGAGGTCCTGGGGGCCCTTGGAATCGAGGGGGAGACCTTCTCCAAAACATGTATCATTATCGACAAGATGGACAAACTCCCCTCTGAAGCCATTGAGCAGCAACTCGCAGATTTAGGCCACGGCCATGACTCGATAGCTAGGATAAGGAAAGTCCTCGGGATGAAAGATCTGGACGATCTCAGTACAGAGTTGGATAGCAACAGTCAGGCAGTAAAAGAACTCCAAGACCTATTCGCCCTGTGCGAATCTTACGGAATAACGAGCTGGCTGACTTTTGACGCATCTGTTGTCAGGGGTCTCGCATACTACACAGGATCCGTGTTCGAGGCCCATGACAGGGATAGCGAACTCCGAGCAATATGTGGGGGAGGCAGGTATGACCGGCTGCTGTCTACCCTCGGGGGCAAGGACCTACCAGCCACAGGTTTTGGATTCGGCGATATGGTAATCATGGAACTCCTTTCAGTCAAGGGCCTGATACCGAATCTGCCCAGCGGGAATGAGGACATAGTAATCCCTCTGGACAAGGGTCTGAGGCCCGCTGCCATGGCGGTCGCATCCAGGCTCAGAGCGTCTGGAAGACTTGTAGATCTAGTTCTGGATGATAAGAGGATGAAATGGGCATTCAGGCATGCTGAGAGAACAGGTGCGCAGAGGCTCGTCATGGTCATGCCAGAGGAATGGCAGGCTGGAAAGGTCAGAATCAAGAATCTAGAAACCGGCGAAGAGTCCGATTTTGATGCAGAGTCTCTGTGATCCGCATCAGCCTTCGCGGTAGAACCTGCTAGCCGCCACCGCTCCGATTGCCAGTGACCCTACCCCTGCAAGAAGTCCGAATCCGGGTAACATGCCACTGTCCCCTGTGGATGGCGGAGCATCATCGCCACCGACGGCGATCGGGTCGGAGGCGTTGATGACGGGGAAGAGGATCTCCGTGTTCAACCCGTCTGAGTTCTCTGAGTAATACAGTCTGAACATACCCGAGCAATCAAAAACTACACACGTAATGTCTGCAGGATTGGGCTTTGAGTACTCGAATTGCAATTGCGGCTCTTCGAAACTCTTGTTCCAACGAGTCATGTTATCTGCCACTGGGATCTCCCATATTATCTGCTCTTCACTGTAGGTATTCGTCGCGAATTCTTGCTGTGCAACGACCATACTGCCCTTCATCAGAGATATTCGCAACTCCTGGCACTCTGCTGTATCAGAGCAATCACCTGATTGGATGTATATGCCGACATCCACCCTTATGGTGCCGTTTGGATTGAGATACATGTCTGCTTTGAATGACTCAGACATCGCGCAGTTGAAGTTGACATCCACCTGCTGGTTGTCGGCGAATTCCTTCTCGCCATAGCCATCTACTGCCGAGGTGGTCTCGTTCCTATCGAAATGGGTCCAGCACTGGCCTATGTTGTCGGTTCCCCAGACGTGCATGTGGGGATTCTCCACGGAGGGCTGCTTCGCATCTGCCGCCTGCGCGGAGGCAGGCGCGCCCGTGACTGCGATCAGCATGACCGCAAGCAAGGTAAATGCGGAGATCTTCTTACCAATCATGGCGGTCATGTCTATATCCTCGTGTTTCAATCTATGGGGGTTCCGTGCACCTTAACTGTCAAATCTGTGCAGTCCGTCCTCATCCCGAGCACTCTTTCGAGCTATGTTGAGCGCATCCCCGAGGAGATCCGCGGCCATTGAGCCCCCCGAGAGCCTGTCGCCCGCCACTCCAGTGATTATCGACATCACCTTGATCGTGTCTCCGAAGGCAGGGTCCTGTCGGGCGCCGAATATCACCTGGGCATCTGGAGCGAGCTTCGCCGTCATCAGCTCGACAACCTGATTGGCCTGTTCTAGCGTCATGTACGAGCCGCCAGTCACATGAATAAGCGCACCTGTCGCTCCCTCGATGTCGACATCGAGAAGAGGGTGATTCATGGCCTCGTGGACGACTTCCTCTGGCCCCTTGTCGCTCTCCCCGTAGAGCATCATCGTCACGCCTCCCCCCTTCATGATGGATCGGACATCAGCGAAGTCCAGATTTATCAGGCTCGGAACGGTGATCGTCTCGACTATGCCCTTGATTATCTCGGCAATCAGCTGATCCATGATGCTGAAGGCCTCTTCCAGGGGGAGATTGGGAACGAACTGTAGGAGCCGGTTGTTGTCCAGTACGAGGACCGCATCCGCAGCTCCCCGAAGAAGGTCGAGACCCTCCAAAGCACGCTGCATCCGCATCTTCCTCTCAACAGCGAATGGCGTGGTGACGATCGCAACCACGAGAGCACCCACTCTCTTGGCCTCCGCCGCTACCACGGGCGCTATACCGGTCCCAGTCCCCCCTCCGAGGCCAGCAGTCACGAATACAAGATCTGCTCCATTCACGATCTGGGTTATGACGCCCCTGCCAGCCTCAGCGGCCTTACGGCCCATGTGGGGGTCTCCCCCTGCCCCTAGCCCTCTTGTGATATGCCTCCCAACGAGTAGCTTCTGCTGGGCTCGGGTATTGTCTAGATGCTGCTTATCCGTGTTTATCGCTACGGTTATCGCTCCTTCCACCCCTATGTGCGTAATGCGATTCATCGTGTTG
>Ga0209404_10001113_pt1 | contig 19035 bp, 20 predicted proteins | sample TroAtlMetagenome_2_FD_187447 | JGI IMG/M metagenome (GOLD analysis project Ga0209404, IMG submission 187447) | Marine eukaryotic phytoplankton communities from Atlantic Ocean - Tropical Atlantic ANT8 Metagenome (SPAdes) (version 2) | ecosystem: Environmental > Aquatic > Marine > Oceanic...
GCGCTATAAAAAGGTTAAAACTCTGTTACGTGAGACCAAGCGATAAACGGACGATAAAAGCCGATAATTAACCATACTAAAACGCTTACTGGTCGCGGGTTGCACACACTTTGATACAAGTCACTCAGTCATTAGACAAGGAGGTAAACATGTTAGAACAGCAAAAATACCATCATATTAGAGAACAAATGCGCCCAGGCGATATTATCGCTTTTGGCGGAAATAGCCTTTTTTCTCGCTGGACAAAGTTAACTACGCGCTCAGCCGTTACGCACATTGCCATTGTTATGCAAACCAAAATGCGTGATGAAGCGTCTGGTCGATACTTTAATCAAGTTATGGAAGCTACCGTCTATGAAGGTAAAAAAGGCGTGATGACTAATCGATTAAGTGAGCGGGTGCATACTTACGACGGCGACATGTGGTGGTTGCCGTTAGGTGAATCTGCTCGCAATATGTTCGAGCAAAACAAGCGTGATTTCTTTAATTTCATGTTTGCTCAAGAAGGGAAAGCTTATGATGTACTACAACTTTTCGGCTCCGCTGTAGACGCATTAGATAGTCACCCTATTTTAGGAAGCATCAGTTACAACCAAGAAGACTTCAGTAGTTGGTTTTGTTCCGAACTCATTGCCGAGGGGTTGGAAACTGCAGGTATTATCAATAGCGTTAACGCGTCAGAAGTCACGCCGGTAGATATTTGTAGGTTTTCAATATTTGAACAGCGCTATGTGCAACTTAAGGGAGAAGCACGGCCAATTGCGGGGTTTAATACGCAGTTGGCAGATAACTGGGGGCAGGTTTGCTGACCCCACTATAATTTCTAATGACTAGAAAATGCTATCTTGATGGATTTTGATGAACATGCTGGTACCGATTTTTGTGTAATCGATTTTGTATTCTTTCCCATTAAGGGTTTGAATAAAGACTAAGGTTTTTTCATCACCAAATACATCTCCTGTTGTAATGTCAACAAGCTCCATGTCCATCATTTTGGCATCGCGCTTGTTGTCAGGGATTTTCCCTTCGTATTGCTTGATACCTTTGTAAGTAACAATAATGGGCGGATTATCGTCGCCATTGGTTACTAACAAGTCTAATTTTCGAATTTTATGGATAATGGTATTTCTACCGCTTATCAGGTAGGCCTTCTCTGTCATTCTTTTCTCCGCGCCAGTTCGCCCTGTTCAGGAAAATTTCAATTTTATTAAGATAGCAAATTTTGAGACTATGTGCACAGCATAACCTATTGGCGATAGGTTATTATCTCGACTTAAAGTATAAGCATAAAACGACGTTCACGCGTATAAATGCATCTATCATCAATTAAAAATGTTATTTCACGTAGCTAATACTCAGGTTAGCCATTCGCTAGCATTATTATGACCTGCGAAGACCTGCCTCTCTAGTATCCGAAAGTCTACATTGAACGCTTACTATGTGTTTAATCCCACTTTATCCATGGTCTATTCAGTAAGTTACGCAATAATTGCTTGCATGGTGGTGCTTCGGGGCTTCCAAATTCGCAGCTATCGGCTTCTAAAAGGTCCACCTGAGCGAGTATATTCGAAACCGAAATCTCAAGTTCCAGCTCGCTGTCGAGCTGAGTCATCGGTAAAATAAATTCTACCCTGTTTGTAAAAGCACAAGATGCTTCAGGCGCCGTATCGACGGATTCAGACACACAATTAGCGCTGCCTAAATGATACTGCCACTGTTTATCATTTGCCCCCGCGTGAGATAAATCTAAACGTAAGAAACGATGTCCTGCCTGTTTGTTTAAAAACATGCCGGCATCACTTAACGGTGATGCCTGAGCTAATGGATCGGTATGATTTACATCAAAAGGAAGCCCCATCGTAAACCGAAGGTTTGTGGCCAGTTTTAAAAGGCCTTCAGAAACATCAAGAATAATTTTATTGTTTGCATTTTGTGGGTCGCTACACAGTGTATGAAACTTTAATAACGCCGTAGATTGGGTTTGCCATTGCGTTTGCTTAAATGATACTCGCTGCCATTTGCCGTCAATACGCACTTCAGGTTTGGTTAGATAAAAGCCAAAGTAATCTAATTGCCATTTCGTAGGCCCGACTTTTACCATTAACGGGCATGCGCCATTCTCTATGCCCGTAAGCGTAAATGGGATCTCGCCCACTTCACGTTCACTCATGCCCAGCTTATCGCAGCCCGACAAACCTAAAACAATCGCTAATATGACACCTAAACGCCTGTGCATTTTCATTTCTATTTGTACTTCCTGTTTGAATTTCATGTGCGTGGGCCACCGCCAAGTGGGGTTTCCCCCTTCGCCCAGCGGTGTTAAACATCAACAGACCCATTGCTAAGCTTCATAGTGCTGCCAATGTGGCTGGCTCGTCAAGGATTGAGGTTACCGACTAAGATAAAGAAGGTGATAAGAATGCAAATTCATCACAAATGCGTGCAAAGCTGAACAAAAATAAAGCAAACTGTTCACAAAGCCTAACCCTAGGCGTGACAAGGCAAATAAAACTGCTTATACTTGCGCTCGCTTTTCATTGATACGTTTCGCGTATTAATGCAAACGCATTTCAAATATGGCCCCATAGCTCAGTTGGTTAGAGCATCCGACTCATAATAAGTTGCGCTGGTCATTTAGAAAGAGATAAAATAGATTAAAAACAATAGGTTACTAAAGAGTAAAAACCTACTCGAAAATTGAGTAAGCCTGTTGTAAGTAAAATAAAAAGTTTTCGGCCCAATAGCTCAGTTGGTTAGAGCATCCGACTCATAATCGGCAGGTCCCCTGTTCAAGTCAGGGTTGGGCCACCAAATTAAAGCCCTAGGCATTACTGTCTAGGGCTTTTTAATTTATCGGTTTCAAAGTTTTATCATTTCGAAGTATAACTAGCCTCGACCCGCCTATATTCATTCATCCATTCATTAAAAATAAACTCTGCATCTTTGTCATCTGGATTAAAATCGGCGTGCCATGCTGTTTTAGCTATTTTGATATTTGGCCCGCCAGGAACGTAAAGTGGTTGAAGATTGCGTAACCCAAATTCTGTTCCGAAAAAGTATACCTTCACTAATAGCTTTCGAACTTCAGGGCTTAGCGCTTCAGGTTTGTAACTAAAGATTGTTCTGCCTTCTAACATTACACCAGTCAGTTCAAAATGCTTTTGCCGATACGCAGAGCTTATTAGTACTGAAAATCCTGTTTGATCTTGTTGGTCGTTGTCATTTGCGGATGACAGAACTTTAGCACCGATTTCCGAATTGTTTTCAAGAATAGTAGTAATTCGACCTCTTAAATATATAGCATGATCTTCACTCGGGAACTGAATAAAACTAATAAGGTCATTTTCTAAGTCTTTATCAATAAATTTCACAGCCAACTCGGATATGCTATTTTGAACTGCTGTTATTTCATCTTGGAAGTAACTTGGTTCTTTATTTGGTGTCGAGCTTACCTTCTGAATAAATACCCCTAAAGATGATAGGCATTTTTGGAAGGTTACCACTAACTCAACTTTCTCCCGACTTCCTCTCTCGAATTCCCTTTCCGACTTCTTATCTTCTCGATTTGATTTAGCAACTTGGTAGTCTTTAATTACAGTTAGAACTTGAGATATGATCGTTCCTATTAGCGTTAGAACTGCACCGCCAATAGCTCCATACAATCCTATCATTTCCTTACTTATTTCTTGCTCCATTCGTGAGGTTCCATACTAAATGCTTTCGAAAGAGAAAGTGAACCATGTACGGTAAGAATCTGCAAGTAAGGGTTTCGCTAACGCGGTAGGCTAGGTGTGAGGAATTAGTTTTACAACTCGAAGCTCCCCGTAGTCCGGTGGAGTAGCTTCAATCACATTCTGTTTAAGGATTATTTGCATGGCCGCAGCATGACGCCCCCAATGTTCGACAAGTGTTCGTTCTGGAAACAACGCAATCGGCTTATTAGTCTTCCTTGTCCTACTTTGTTCAAGTGCTGCAATCCGTTGCAGCACTTTCGCTTTCGAGCTATGCCGCATTATCTTTACTCAGGAAGTAAATATCAGCAAGCATACATAGCATCTCAACACGCTGGTTGTGATGTGGATGGCGAACAGCAATAAAACTGGCAATCCCAAGCTCTGGTCCCATAAAACTGGCCAGCTCATTTGCAGGCACATCACAGCGAATACAGGTAGCTGGAATATTCTTATCACTGTTATCAAAAAGCGTTTCTATCTTGTCCTCATATACCAAATTAAATACTCCCTGCCCTGTTTGAAGTAAAAGGCAGCGAGCATTCTTTTAATGCTTATCATGTGGCCAAAACATTTGACCACAATCATCGTAGAACTTAATCAGCCGAAAGAAGTCCTGTGGTATAAATCTATATAACACTGGCGCAAACTCTTTCATCTTGTTTGTCGGGATGATGAAGCGTTCTTCTATATTGATCTTAGACATTGGCATTGCCCTCCAGAGCAGCTAAACGATCTTCAATATATTCAAGATGGCGGATTTCACCAAGTGCACCAATGATCTGAATAATTCGCTGCGCACTGTCAGGTGACAAAATGCCCTTTGAGGTTGCCGCTAAAACTTGCTCCGTTTACTCCGCTAAAGGCACAGCGGTGTCGAGCTCGAACTCAACCTTTTCGCTCTGCACTGCTAATGTGGGTAATACCCGCGAAATAATTAGGTGTGCAGCTTGCACATCACCCTTCTTTGCTTTGGCAACTACCGCTTCAACTATATCCGATGCATCCGTTAACATGCTCTCGATAATCTTTGCTCTTCGATCTACTATTCCCTTTGGACGCCCATTTGGATTGAGTGACTTCATTCCTTTTACCCAAGCTTTACTTCCACTTACTGCTGGCTCTGACATAATTTTCCCCTCCTGAAAAGATCAACAATAGATCAGGCTTGGCTTTCTTCGTGGTCTTTAATAATCAGGGCGCGTCGCGATGCACTTTCTTCACTACGTACCTTTTTAATAAAGTCAAAGTCAGCGCCCATAGCCTTTTCAGTTTAAACCATGACAAGTGGGCCTCTACTCTCCATAATAGAAAGTGCAGACTTCATAACTTTTACGCGTTTAACAAGCTCGGGGTTAGTAGTCTCGTGTAGCTTGCGTTTGTAGTTCTCACGTTCTTCTGTAGTAATCCCAGACAAAAATGCTGGTGCATCAATTATTGCATTCACTACTTCATAATTCTTTTCAGCAAAAAACTTTTGCACTAATTCAGCTATTGCCGTTCTGTCCAAAGTTTTGATGTGCGCTCTAATTTCTTGGGCTAGTGCAGGATTAGGCTTGCCAAGTGATTCGCTCATTGCCTGCTCGACACTTTTGATACCAGATCCAAGTTTTGTTCTTGCGCTATCTAATACGGCTAAAATTCTGTCCATATTTTTTCACCAAACTCAGCAAGTTCTTAGATTTTCTTTTGACCACGCAGAATTGTCATTAACTTTTGTTCGCGCACCATGTACCGCGCCAAGAGATTTATAAGCTAACTCTAGTGCAGCCTTGGCGCTTTCAATGTAGCCCGCTGTATATGTGACTGTGATTAAATTATGTAGGATCGCAAAAGCGCTAGAATGTAAAGTCGGTGAATTAGTTCCCGAAATTGATTTGGAAATAGGCGGTTAAATGAGTTTTCAAATTGATAAAGGATAGTAGGTATTAGTATTTAACTAGGTTATATAAATCAAATATTAGTTTTTGCATCCTTTTAGTTCGTATTTTCCAAGAATCCTCTAACTTAGCATTAAAACTTTGCCAAGTTTAACTCAAATATCCATTCATTATTTTACGTTTAAACAAAAAAATGCAGTTTTTTGAAATTTTCTTCTTAATACAATCAACCCATAACTAGTTGATTTAACTATCATAATAAAAGGATTCGGGAGGAACTATATAAGATCAATAAAAAATAGTAGGCTTCTACTACTTGTCATATGTCATATTTGAGGTTAATCTACAACCAAGTTAAGTAGTAGCGCCGTACTACTAACTTGGATTAAATCACGTTCTAACTGGTACTTAGTTCGTGATTTATAGACGGCGCATTAACTAACAGGAGTGAGCCTATGCAAGACACAAAATATCAAAAGAAACACAAAAATTCTAGGTACTTAAAGCGATTTATTTTAAATACCTGTTTTATAAGTATTTTTCAAACTATCCCGCACATCTCGTTTGAATGGCACACAAGCGGTAGTGTTGGAGAGTTTCAATTTGAGCAACAAGTGACTTTTTCGGTTTCTAAGGATAAGGGGGAGTAATCCCCCTTAAAACTCTATGGAAAAATTGAAAGATTTTACACAAATTCGATTAGGTATGGCCTTCAAGTCTGCTATCAATGACTTGGGAGAATTAGGCATCGTATCCTTGATTCAAGCGAAAGACATAGTCGCCGAAGGCTTAAATAGTAATTTATCCCCGCCCGTCGTAAATCCTGAATCAGACCCTAGCAAACATATTATAAGTAAAGGCGAAATACTTATCAGACTGAGAGGGCCTGTTTTTTCATCAGCAGTATTTGATAAAGATTATAGTGCCGTTACAACAAACCAGGTGGCGGTTATTTCATGTGACCCAAACAGGGTCAGCCCTCATTATTTAAATTGGTATTTGAATTCTACATTTGGAAAGCGCTATTTTGAAAGCAAAAATGAAGGTTCCAATATAAACAAAATTAGTTCCAAAATTTTGGGTGAAATGGAAATGAGTTTACCTGACCTAAGAGTTCAACAAAAAATTGCTAATATTCAATCTAACTGGTTCCAGCAGCGAGCAATTTATCAACAACTGATTAGCAATGGAGATACTATGAGCCAGGGTATATGTGAAGAACTGTATACAGGTAAACTTAAATGAGACATCTTCAGATTAACCAAGATGAAATTAACAAAGCTGTATGGGCTGCTTGCGATATCTTTAGAGGGGCAATCCATGCTTCAGTCTATAGAGATTTAATATTGGCTATGTTTTTCTTGAAGTCTATTTCTGATGTTTACCGGGATGAATACGACAAGTTACTAGAACAATATGGTGATCAGCCTGACTTAATTCATGAAATAATGACAAAGCAACGTTTTGTATTGCCTGAAGGTGCAAGCTTTTGGGATTTATATGAAAAACGTCATGAAGCGGGAAGCGGACAACGTTTCGACCAAGCACTTTTCGCCATAGAAAAAGCAAATGGAGACAAGTTAAAAAATGTTTTCCAAGACATCAGTTTTAATATTGACAAGCTAGGCTCCGAAAAGCAAAAGAACGAAAGGCTTCGCCATTTAGTAGAAGACTTCGGTAGTGAGGTTTTAGACTTGCGCCCAAGTCGAGTCGGCTCAAATGATATTATTGGCAACACTTATGAATACTTGATTAAGAAGTTTGCTGAGATTGGTGGTAAGGCAGCAGGTGAATACTATACCCCGCCAGAAATATCGGATCTGTTAGCGGCAATACTTGCTCCACAAGAAGGTGATCAAATTTGTGACCCAGTATGTGGATCAGGGTCGCTTTTAATTAAGTGTGGAAGAATGATCCGAAGCAACTTTAATGGCCCTCACAAGTACGAGCTTTTTGGACAAGAAGCTTTAGGTTCTACTTGGGCACTTGCCAAGATGAATATGTTCCTTCATGGTGAGGAAAATCACCACATTGTATGGGGAGATACAATTCGCCAACCAATGCTACTTAATAAAGACGGTTCTGGATTATTGCACTTTGACGTTGTTGCTGCGAACCCTCCATTCTCATTAAGTAATTGGGGATACGAAGACGCAGCAAATGATAAATTTGCTCGTTTTCACAGAGGTATTCCACCAAGACTTAAAGGTGACTATGCGTTTATCAGCCATATGATAGAAACGTTAAAGCCTGAATCTGGCCGAATGGGGGTTGTAGTTCCACATGGTGTTCTTTTTAGAGGCGCAAGCGAAGGTATGATCCGCAAACAACTCATAAAAGAAAACTTACTTGATGCAGTTATTGGCCTACCAGAAAAACTATTCTTCGGTACAGGCATTCCTGCGGTGATTCTAATTTTTAAAAAAGATAAAGCCGATGAGAATGTACTATTCATTGATGCTAGCCGTGAGTTTAAGCCAGGAAAAGTCCAGAACCAGCTTACAGAAAAAAATATTCAGAAGATTATTGGCACATATGAAACCCGCGAGATCGTTGATAAATATGCCTATTTAGCGTCATTTGATGAAATAGAAAGAAATGACTTTAATCTCAATATCCCTCGTTATGTGGATACATTTGAAGAAGTGGCTGAAATTGACTTAGTAGCTGTGCAGGCTGAACGTTTACAACTACAAAGAGAGTTGAATCAGCTTGAAGTAGAGATGAAAGGCTACTTACAGGAGTTAGGTTATGGTGCCTAAGGGCTGGGTAGCGACTCAAACGAAAATCTGTCTAGTAAAGTCTGGTCGATTCAGATGATGACCCACAAAGATCTAGAAAACGCCGCTAGGGTGAAAGCACTTTTTGACTTCATGCCAAAAGCAATGAAGTCGGATTTCAACCGATTAGCTGGCTTTACTAGTTAGCTCGTATTTCCTCTCATGTATTGTAGGTTTAACGCAATTCAACCTAGCCATTGAGTAAATACATGTAAAGCATGTAAAAACACGTAAAAGCGATTGACCCAAACCCTCCCGAAAAGCTCAAATAACCTTTTATTTCATAAGGTTAAAAAATCAAAATTAAGCCGTAAAAAATAACTAAGAGATATATAAAGCCAACAGTTGCGCTTTCTTAGGCAGCAGTAATACGACTGTGCTCATTTCAGCATGCGTGGCTAGCTGGGCACAGAACCCAACCTTGATCTACAACGAGACACACATGAATAATAAGATTCAGTTCAATCGCATCGCGATGGCTGTGGCATTGTCTATTGGGGTCGCAACAACAGCCGTTGCAGCCACTGGTCAATCATCGTCTATGCGAGGAACCATATTGGGTCCTCAAGGTAACCCCGCGGTAGGCAGCGCTATTACCATCATTCACCAGCCCTCAGGTACGGTAAAAGAGATAACCGTTAATGAAGAAGGAACATTCTCAGCACGTGGTTTACGTGTTGGTGGTCCTTATATGATTGTAGTCGAGTCAGAAAAGTTCCAAAGTCGTGTTATTGAAGGTGTGTATTTAGAACTAAACGACACATTTGAACTAGATGCAGCACTTCAATCTGTCTCAGATATAGAGCGTGTTACGGTTACCGGTACTCGCGACTTCTTCTCAAATAACGGGTCGAATTCAGTGTTTGGCGAATCTGCCATTGAAAACATGCCCACCTTTAACCGCGACATCAAAGATATTGTTCGTTCCAACCCACTAGCTGTTGTTAGTGCTGATGGTGAAGAGTTAAGTATTGCGGGCTCGAATCCTAAATACAACACATTCACTGTTGATGGTGTAGGGGTAAACGACACCTTTGGCCTGCAGAGCAATGGCTATCCTACGTCACGTCCTCCGGTATCCTTAGACGCCATCAGCCAAGTCTCTGTCGAATTTACGCCTTTCAGCGCTCGTGCAGGTAAGTTTGGTGGCGGTAATGTGAATGTGGTCACCAAGTCTGGTACCAACGAATTTCATGGTACCGCTTTCTATGAAGAAGTCCCTTTTTCTGGTACTGCAAAAGACACAAAACTTTACAACACCGACTATGATGTTGATAACGACGAATCGTCTTACGGCTTTACATTAGGTGGCCCGTTAATAAAAGATAAGCTTTTCTTCTTTGGTTCTTATGAAAAATGGGAAGAAGAAATTGATACTGGCTTTAACGCTTCTGCATACCCTACGGAACTTGTCAGTGCGGCTGAAGAAGTGATTTCTGCCCTCAGTGACACTTACGGCCTTGAAGATTCGATTGCAGGCGCACCCGATGCAGACGAAGACGAAAAATATCTCATCAAACTAGATTGGAATATTAACAACGACCACCGTGCTGATTTTACCTATAGCTATCAAGAAAATACCGCAGCACAAAACTATAACGACGATTCAGAAACTATCCTATTATCATCAAGTGCTTGGACCTTAGCGCAGAAAAATACATATTACACTGCCCACGTTTATTCAGATTGGTCAAATAACCTTCAAACAGAAGTAAGTCTTTCATACAAAGAATTTGAGCAAGCTTCTGTTACAGCTTCTGATTGGGGTGAAATCAATATCGACACTGCCGCGGGTTCAGACAGTGGCTACAGCATAGTTGGTGGGGCGGATGAGAACCGTCATGCCAATGTCCTCGCAAATGAAGTGTGGAACTTCGCCTTCCACGCGACTTATTTAGCGGGAGATATTGAGTACAAATTCGGTACCGAAATAGAAAACACATGGAACTACAATCTTTACGGCCGAGACTCTTTAGGTACGTGGTATTTTGATGATACTGAGGCATTCGCTAATCAGGAAATTTCTTATTTCGAATACGCTAATGCGTATACCAACGATGTTGAAGATCTTGCCTATAATGTTGAAAGTACTGTTTACTCGCTTTATGGCGATGCCACGTATGAGTTATTCGACGACTTTACTGTTACGGCAGGCTTGCGATACGAATATCTTACCGTTGAAGATTCTCCTCAGCTAAACGATAACTTCAGCAACACTTACGGCTTTACTAATACCGAAAATCTTGATGGCTTCGATATTTTCCTTCCTCGGGTAAGTTTTAACTGGGATATCAATGACGACTTAACTCTACGAGGTGGTGCCGGCCGTTTCTATGGTGGTATGCCACTGGTGTGGATCTCTAACGCATACACCACCGATGGTGTAACCAATGACTCAGTATCCTTTTCTAGCCTTGACGCAAGTTCGGTAGACTTCACTTCAGTTCCTACTGAAGCACAAAGTGCGTTAATGCAAGGAGCGGGAAGCACTAACTCAATCGATCCTGATTTTGAATTGCCTTCTGACTGGCGTTATCAGATTGCTGCAGACTACACTTTCGACATCCCTACCCTAGGAGATAACTTTGCGTGGACGACTGAATTAACTTACGTTGACCGCCAAAATGCGGCTTACTGGGAAGACTTGTCTCGTATCGATAATGGTAACAGTACCCCAGATGGCCGTATTATTTGGGACAACGTTTATGATGGTACTGAATATGAAGATAACTACGATATACAGCTAACCAATTCTGATGATGGCGGCCGCAGCATTATATTTACCACTGCGCTGGCTAAGCAATGGGATAACGGTTTAAGCCTCAATACCTCTTATACTCATCAAGATATTACTGAGGTGAACCCTGGTACAAGTTCAACGGCGGAATCCAACTATCAGTATGAAGTTACAGTTAATCGTAACGACCCTTTAGTGGGCACGGCTTATTACGAAATCAAACACCGTTTTCTAGTGAATCTTGGTTACACCCACCAGTTTTTCGACGGCTACAACACTAACGTTAATTTATTCTTTGAACGCCGTTCTGGTCAGCCTTTCTCTTGGGTACTAGGTGCATACCAAGACGGGGGGTTGGGTGACCAGTCTGAATTTGACGATTCAGACGTTTATTTACCTTACATTCCATCGGGTGCTAACGACGCAGCAATTGATTTCTCCAGTGGCCTTAGTTACGACGAAATCATGGCTATTGCTGAGCAAGCAGGTGTAGCCGGCAGTGCTGGCGGTTATGTAAGTAAATATTCATCGACCCAACCATGGATAACCACAGTAGATTTGGCGATTTCGCAAGAAATCCCTGGTTTTGTTGAGGGCCATAAAGGGCGCATTTATCTGAACATCGATAACTTCGCCAACCTGCTAAATAGTGATTGGGGTAAGGTATATGATTTAAGCTACCCACAACAAATATTGTTCGATTATGACATTAATGATGCGGGCCAGTATGTTTACTCAGAAGCCTATGGTGGTACTGACACCAGCAACTATAATTCGTTTGATGAAGAGCAGTCGACTTGGAGAATAAAAGTAGGCGTTAGATATAGTTTCTAATTATTAAGCTTAGCGTTCCCATCTATAAAGCCAGCTGCTATTCAGCTGGCTTTTCTTTTTTGTATTAACTATGCACTTTTTATCGTAAGGGTTGCGTCAAAAAAAGTTGGCAAGCTAATTGAAAGTTCAAGGGCAGGTATTGACCAAATAACTGCGTAATACGCACTAAACAACGAGATTTTGACACTATGCGCTTACCCACTAAACAGCTTGTTAGTAAAATTGAAACGCTATCTAAGGATTTGTCTCATGACCAGCTTTCCAATTTTCTTGATATCATTAACGCGATGACCGCACTAGTTGAAGAAGCTAGCGAATTAGGTAACCTCAATAGCGCAGCAAAAGTCAAAGAATCACCTGCTATTGGGTCAATTATGCATTAGGGCCTGATTTAAAAGCTTGAGTTTAAAAACATGTGCGCTTTGCAATTAATTATCAGCCAAAGATAACAATCAACTACTGGCAGTAGTCACTCATCTGCTTTTATGGTTAACGCGGTTTTCTTTACATTGTCATCGTCAGGAAACCGCAACAAGGCTTCATTAATGACTGTTAGCGCACGCGTTAGATTGTCACTTCTGGCAAGGGCGTAAGCATAATTGTTCATGTAGGCTGCTTGATTTTGACCTACCTGATACCCCTGCTCAAACCATTCTACCGCTTTCTCTGGCTGTTCTTCTAAATAGTAATTACCTAATAAGAAATAGGCTAACCATTGATTAGGCCACTGCTTGGTAGCAGTTTGTAAAAAAGCCGCAGCTTGCTCGCCTTTACCCACTTCTAGCATATCGTACGCAGCACTGACATAAGTAAACGGGTTCATGCTACCGCTGGTTATATTCAAGGGAACGGGTGCAAGTAGCCAATAATTTCCTCTACCCCATGTTTTTTCAAATAGTTCGAAGGACATCATGTGGTTGGGAGTAACGCCTGTATGCAAGGTTATTGTGCGTGTGGTTAAATCGAAACCTGTCACTACCGCATAGTGCCATTGGGGTAGCAGTTGAATAGATAAGTTTTGAAATACAATGACAGGTATATCACTACTCACTAACTGCATTAATTTAGTCAGCGTACCCCGTTCGGTATAAGGTAAAAAATTATACTGGCGCGTTGCCGCAATCATTTCTAGCTGTAAGCTGCCTTCTTTATCAGGAATAAATATTTGGGGCGCTAAGTCATTCGCACTGACACTGTGGCCGTAATACTCGAATACTTCAGATAATGTGGTGGGGCCACAGTAAAACTGTTCTTGAGCATAAAACGGAACCCTATCAATAGTGTGGCGTAATGGCACACCAGTAGGTTGGTGTAGCGCGATACGATCGGCCTGCGGCGTTCCCTGGCACCCGCTTAGTATTAAAAAGCCTGCAAAAAAGCAGGCCTTGAAGAATACATCAAAATTCATGTTAACTATTTATTGGACGAATAAAGGGATATACGTCGGTTACACCTACTAAATCCAAAATTGCGATAATGGCTAGCACCGTCATTACTGCACCCACTACACCACCTGCAGGTGCATCATTCAGTTGGCTGTTAAGCTGCGCTATTTCACTGTTAGTCATACCATTTATACGAGAAACAGCATCGCCCTGTGATACACCTAAGCTTACCAATTTTTCCTGCACATCAGCACGGTTGACCATTTCAAGAAGTTGCTGTTTGTTGTACGCGTGAGCTTGCGCCTGCATTACATTGTGAGAAGATACTGCTTCAGCTTGCACCGTTCCCGTGGTAACAACGATAGCGGCCGCGGCGCCAACCAATAATTTAGACATACAATTCATAAGGCTTCCTTTGTCTTTTTACAATCTACAACATTACATTTCGTACATATAACAGGTAGTTTCGGTTCATATTTCGAAAAATAACGGCTTGGCCTTATTTAATGTGATGGGGAGTTAGGTGTATATAAACCCCATATCTTTACTATCAAGTATTTTAAAAATAGTGAAATAGGTTTACCCTTCACGCATAGTAATTAAGAGTAACCAACTTTTCTCTCTATGCGCTTTTTCGCCTTTTTGGCCACTTTCTTTTTCAGCTTATTTATTTCAGGGTTGGTGAGTGGAAACGTTATTAATACATCTTCAATAACGCTTCATACTGACGATCACAATTTAACAAGCAGAATTAATCAACCACACTCCCCTTTTTCGGCCAGTGTAGACACCGCGCAATTATTGGTTCATGCCATAGGCTACGACAAGCCTATTTTAGAAGTCTCACTTAAACGTTCATTCCAACAGATAGATAATGGCGAATCTGTTTGTGTGATCAACAAGATAAAATCAGCCGAGCGAGAAAAGAAGTATACTTTTTCTTTGCCGCTAAACTTCTTTCAAACGCAACAACTGTATCAGCTCGCCTCACTTCCGCCTTTGGCTCCAGAATTACTAAACGAGAATGGCGAAGTAGTCAGCATTCACAAGGCTTTAAATGCATTTAACGCATCAGCTATTGTGCTGCCAGAAACCTATTCTTATGGTGAGCGGGTAGATAATGACTTAAGCAACATTGATGAGAGTCAGGTAATAGCTTTGAGCAACCCTACATTCTTTAGCCGTTTTATAAAGATTATTTCAGCAGGTAAAGCTGATTTTGCACTTATATTCCCTGCATCACTAAATAGATCATTTGGCAATACCCAGCCCGTTGAAATGAGAAGTTACGCTATTGCGAACAACCCAAAGTTCGTATCTGGCCACGTGATATGCGGTAAAACGCCAGAAGCACTGGCCTTTATTGAGAAAGTAAACGCGGCGATAAAAAATATTTATACAAAGCCAATTTTTATCGAGGTACACACAAAATACCTTCCTGTAAATTCGAAGCTGATAATCGAGCGAGCAATACAGCAACAGGTAGCTAACATCCTGTAGGTTTTTTCCTATCACACCGATTCATTCTTTCAATTTTCGAACAGCTGCACCTTTCGTTACATTAGTTAAATCAACTAAACAGGTTTAATAAACAGGTAATGAAATGAATTCCTCTGCTGCGCCCACGTCCTTTCCTCTTTATGCCACCGAGCGCACGAAACTTGCACTCATCGCTGAAGGTGGTGGGCAGCGAGGGATTTTCACAGCTGGCGTGTTAGATGCCTGGCTAGAAGAAGGGTACGATCCTTTCGATATGTTCATTGGAACGTCAGCAGGGTCACAGAACTTAACAAGCTTTTTAGCCCGGCAAAAAGGCTATGCCAAACGATTAATTCGAGGTTTATCTCGACACAAACGTTTCTTCCAGTTAGGTCGCGGACTGGTGGGCAAACATATTGTCGATTTAGATTGGTATTTTGACAAAACGAAAGAAGCCAACCGAATTTTAGATTTCAAGGCCGCAAAAGAAAGCCTAGGAGATCGTGAGCTATTCATTACCGCCACAAACTCTCGTGATCGTAAGCCATACTTTTTAAGCCCGAAAGGCAATGGTAATCAATGGCGTGAACTGTTGAAAGCCTCGAGTGCGCTGCCCTTCTTATACAAACAAGGTGTAAAGCTGACTACTGACTATAACGCGGTGTCGGTTAATGAAAGCGTAACAACAGAGCTTCCTCAGGCACAACCTGAATCCGACTACTATTTAGATGGTGGTTTAGGTGCGCCTTTACCTGTGCGTGAGGCTTATGAACGCGGGGCTAGAAAAATTGTGGTTATTCGTACTGGTGATGTGAATTTTCAAGCGCAATCGGCATGGTTACACAAGCTTAAATCATTAGTTTGCGCAACAGGTCACTGCCCAAAAACGATTAACTATTTAGTTCAACATGAACAAGCTTATCAGCAAGAGTTAGCCTTTATTGCTAACCCTCCAGCGGATGCCGAGATTGTTCAAATTTTCGCAGGCACTAAATTACAGAGCAAATTACTCGGTAGCGCGGATAGTGATCTTCGCCACGATTATAAGGTGGGTGTAGCGGCTGGGAAAAGTTACTTAATGCAACAATTAGCGTCCAAGCCTACGCCGCTTAATATCGATGTGAAAAGTAAATTATCTGATATAGCCAGCGTATTACCTAGTACCGCTGCAATACCGCAAAGTGAGCATCACAAACTGTCTGCTTAATTCGGATTAGAGATATTCGCAATGAATAACACACACTAAATCTAGTATTTAGGTAACTTAAAGGTCGTCACATCAATGAAATATATGTGCAATACACTTAGTTAAATTATTTGTGTAAATACGTTGCTTTGTGACTCAACCACCCAACACATTAGACTGGCAAATATTATCGGCAGACGAAGGCCTCGAGCGGTACAACGCGTTGAGGGCATTTATTCGTGGGCTAACCAACGACAATATCGTTGCTGACGATGTACTGCAAGAAACTCTGCTTAGAACTAGCAAAAGCGCGCAATACGCCGAACTGGACAATCCGCTTGCTTATATGATTACGGTGTCGAAGTCAGTCCTTTACGATCACCAACGCAAAAAACTCCCTTCGTCGGTAGATTGGCAAACCGAAGAACTTGAAGCCGCAAATGACAGCCCCGAAAAGAGCTACCACAATGCACAGAAGCTCGCCTTTATCGAGACAGTACTCGCGGATATGACACCACTGCGACGCGAAGTGTTTATACTACGAAGAGTAGATGGCCTAAGCCGAGATGAAATAGCCTGCACATTGAATTTAAGTGTAGAGGCCGTTAAAAAACACCTCACCCGCGCCATGGTAGAACTTACGTTAAAGTTAGAAGCAGCAGGTTGGGAAAAAAACAATCACTAACCCACTCATTAATGTCCCCACTTTAGGCGGCAAACACTCTACTAATAAGTAGACGGGTAACAGAGGCATAGATGGAACAACAAGAGCATTTAGACCAGGCAGCTGATTGGTTTGATCGCTTCGACGAATTAGACGAAAAAGGCAAAATTGCCTTATCAGTGTGGTTAAGTGACAAGCAGCATCAACTTGCATTTCAACGAATTGCACAAGCATTCGGACAGCCTGAAGTTGCAATGGCAGCAATAAACGTTGCCGCTAATCTTCGCGAACAGTCTAACCTGAAGCGCAATAGCGCACTGAACAAAAAACCTCACACATCCCATACTCACTATTGGGCCATGGCTGCAAGTATTGTGGTGGTTGCCGTTCTTGTCGCGTTTTTAAAATTAAACCAGCCAACACCCTCACACAACATCGCCGATGATACCGTGGCACTATTATCAGAAACCATGCAGCTATCTTCCCCCAAAGCTCAGCGTATTTCTCAAGTGCTTAAAGACGGTTCTGCGGTGTACTTAAATGGTGACTCACATTTAAATGTTAACCATAGTGCCACTTTACGTGAAGTGAGCTTACGTAAAGGGCAGGCCTATTTTGATGTAGCACACGAGCCATCTAGGCCGTTTATCGTCAGCGTAGACAAAGTGAAAGTAGAAGTAGTAGGTACTGCTTTTGACATAGACAAACTCTCTGATAAGACCGTTATTCGTGTATATGATGGTATTGTGAAAATTATTGCAGACAAAACCCATACCCTCACTAAAGGTGAAGGTATTGTGCTAGAGAACAACCTTTGGAGCCAAACCTTTAGATTAGTGGATGATCAATTACCGGCATGGCGAAGTGGCTGGCTAGATATTTTCAATGAACCCCTCTACCTTGCGGTAGAGCGCTTTTCTCGCTACTTACAAAAACCGGTAGAAATCACTGCTAACAAAGACGCTTTGCTAACCGGACGGTTCAACGTAGCCGAACCTGAAGCAGCACTAAAATTGTTAGCTAGCGCACAAGGATTAATCTTAGAAGAGCACCAGGACCGCTTTGTTTTAATCGAAACTGCTCGCTAATGTTTTACTGATAGATGATGAGAGCGAATAACGCTTCAACGGTATATTTCTCTCTATTACGGATGAGCGTTGTATGCTGGTGCCTCTGCTTACCTGCACTTTTCATAACAAGTTTCGCTTTGCGGGCAGCGCAAACCAATGAAGAAACAAAACCGGTATATCTTGAGCCCCAGCCGCTCGTACTAAGCCTGCAAGCACTTGCTACACAATTCAATCGCCCTTTCGCGGTTAATCAACAAGATATTGCCAATATTGAGGCGCCAAAGATTGAAGGGCACTACACTCTTGCGGCGTCGCTAACGTTATTGTTACATGACACGGGCTATGCTTACCTAATTCAACCACACGGTTTCACGCTGATTCAAGAGCGTGAAACGCCTGTTGCAGATATCGCAATTGAAGAAATAGCCGTAACCGGTATACGCGCCTCGTTAAATATATCTGGCAAACGAAAACGGGAAAATCGAGTCATATCTGACGTTATTGCGTCTAACGACATTGCCACCTACCCCGATCGTAATTTGGCCGAATCGATGCAGCGTATATCCGGTATTTCGATAACCAGAGAAGCCGGTGAAGGACGTCAAATAATGCTGCGCGGGCTCAACCCCGATTTCACCTTAGTTACATTAAATGGCATGCCAGTGTTGGCAAACAACGATTCTCCCATGGACAGTCGGCAACAAAAACAACAAGACAGAACCTTTGATTTGAATTTGTTTTCCACTGATTTATTTAGTGAAATACAGGTTCTTAAGAGTTATTCGGCGAATCAAGCTTCTGGTGGCATGGCGGGTATTGCAGCGCTAGAAACGGCACATCCATTCGACAATCCGGGATTAAACTGGAGTGTTACTCAACAATTAGGTAATAATCAATTTAGCGATCATTTGTCGAAAAAGCTTTCGGCAATGGTATCTTCAACCAACGATAAGTGGGGAGCCCTTTTCTCAATAAGTTACGGGCTTCGTGAATCACAAGAAATGGGCGCAAATACCTTCCGCTGGCGGGAAATCCCCCCCGATGGCGCTGATACCTCTAAGCTGGACCCAGATTTCACTGCTGCTTGGAATAATGGCGAATATCGCGTACCACGGGGAAATCGCTATTCGGTATGGCAAAGTGATATGAAACGGCTCGGTGTGGGCGCCTCGATAGAATACAAAACGGTCCATCAGCACACCACCTTCGACTGGCTCTATGGCAGCTTAAGTGGAAACCGTTTTGAGTACCACCTTTACCCTAGAGGCAAAAATTCCACTCCCATTGTA
>Ga0209404_10001115_pt1 | contig 18997 bp, 16 predicted proteins | sample TroAtlMetagenome_2_FD_187447 | JGI IMG/M metagenome (GOLD analysis project Ga0209404, IMG submission 187447) | Marine eukaryotic phytoplankton communities from Atlantic Ocean - Tropical Atlantic ANT8 Metagenome (SPAdes) (version 2) | ecosystem: Environmental > Aquatic > Marine > Oceanic...
TGCAAGATTTATTTATGGTTTTTATTGTTTATAATTGTGGTTATAGTAATATTTAAGATATCTTAATTAACTACAACAGGAAATAAACTAGGAACTTAAAAACCGAACTAATAATCAACCTGAGATTGAGGAGAAGGCGCATTGCCCTCAGAGGAGTCGGGTAACATATGCTGTCCTAAGTTGAAGATAGGAGAATATATAGCATAAATCAAAAAACCAACCAAAGCTCCAAGAATAACTATGGTCACTGGCTCTAACACCTTATCGATTTGATTAGCCACTGTATCCAATTCCTCTTCATAATCATCAGCGATCTCTTCAAGCATATCTGTTGCAGACCCAGTCTCAGAAGCAATCTCCATAACTCCACAAACATTTCTACCATCCTCACCTAACCAATGGGATTCCATTAAAAAGCTCTCGGAAAAACCCAATCCATCATTGACGTGACTGCGAACTCTGGAAAAAAATTCTTTGTGATAAATGTGAGGGGCACTAGCGGATGTAATTTCTAAACTTTTATTTATTCTTACTCCCGATTCAAGGAGGAGAGAAAGACAACGAAATGAAACTGCAGATGAAGATTTTCTTACAATCCCCCCGACTATTGGTAGCGATGCGAATACTTTTTGTAAAAATGGTTGCTTAGTAATTTTTGACCAGTTCTTCATTAGCATTGAAAAAATCGCAATGGGAAATAATAAGACGTAAGGCTTAGCTATCAACAAATCTGATATTTTCATCATCATGATTGTTGCACTAGGAAGGTTAGCACCAAGATCACCATAAAGCTTAGAAACAGCAGGAACTAGAGTATAGCTCATCGTAATAACAACACCAATTCCCATAGTGATAACGATTCCAGGATAAATCATACCCTTCTTAAGTTTCTTTAATATTTTCAATGTCTTCTTTGAAGATTTACCAATTTCAGCAAAAATCTCTGGAAGTCTTCCAGATTCCTCTCCAGCCCTTACTAATGCAATAATTTCAGGACCAAACTCAGTCGGAAATTTATTGAGCGCATCGCTTACTTTTTCGCCAATCGAAATTTGATATGAGACTTCCGCAATGATACCTCTATAGGTGGGAGATTTTACCCTATTTGCCTGCAATTCAAAACTTTTGGACGTTGCAATATTACGATCAAGACAACGAGCAACTCCTGTAAAAAGAACAGATCTATCTTCTACATCACCTTTCCTAGTTGTAAGTCTGTGAACAAATTCATCCAATCCATTAATTGTAGACACTTTAGCCCTCTCATTTGCCGCCCTTCCTGATCCCGAAATAGCTTTATCGTCATCATCTGTATCGACTATTAGAAAACTAGTCCGTCCTGTATTCGTATTTGCTAATGCAACTTTCTTAAGCATAACTATAAAATTTTTAATCAAGCCTAGTAGTAGGCCGATAGACTTCGATTGAAGGCAAATCCCTTCCGGGATTCTTCTCATGGCTATTTAATGACAAATTATTATTTATCGTAAATGAATTAGGACCCTTGATTTTTACACTCACTGAGGAAGCTTCAACATCAACATCATTAACTCTAACCATATAAGAATCAGTGAAATTCAATTCTAATTCTGTTGTGTCCAATGGTAATAAATCAATGATTTCTTCAGGCTCAAGTCCAAGATAATACAACTTGGCTGCATTCTCTTGGAAGCAATAACCTCGAGCTAACTGTCTCGTAACCTCTTCTTGTGAAAGCGTCCCATGACTCAAAGAAAGAACTGCACCAATACCCATCAAAAGAATTCCGCTTGCAGATAGAACTTCAACCAAACTATATGCACGGCAGTTTATATTTTTTATTCCAAACCTCATGCCTAATTGTTTTTTCTAAAACTTTCGAGCCAAGCTGTCCTAGGAGCAAGGTATTCAAGAAACCCAGGGGATGCCTCTCTTTTTATAACTAATCGTTTTTCTATGTTATTAGACCATTCAAATGATCGATCAGTAGATATTCCCCCTATCAAATTAAAATCTCCGAAAGCAATATCATCGTTGACTGCAACTAAGTGTGTATTTTCTGCAATCAAAATCATTCTCCAGACAGTGTTACCGCTTTTATCAGTGAAAGCATAATCTACAGGGTACATAGCCAAATCGATACGCTTCTTTACACATACAACAAGTCTTCTCATGTTTTTACCGTGAAAGTATATCTTGCTAAGATTAAAAGAAGATCCACTTGAATCATCCATAATAATAACAACTGCAGGCAATTGATCAGCTCTACTAAAAACAAATCCTGACTGACCATTAAAATGTAATTCTTTTACGTTTCCACCTATAATCACATTAGTTAAAAAGGGCGATCCAAGATCTACATTAACAATACCGCTACCATCACTCATTACTCCTCTACCTCTGTTATAAACAGCACTACCATTTACCCTAACATTCGCTAATTCCTCTACAGCACTCTTAACTGACCAGGGTGCAGATTTTCCAGGATCTATGACATCTAAAACGCCTGAGTATGAGGAGCCTTCTGCATCAATTCCAGTAGTATGCGCCTTAATAGGAAAGTTTAACGGTGCAATAAATTCATCTTGCAAGTTTTTCAAAGGCTTCACGCTTACATCATTACTAATTCCAGGGATTGCATAGCTCGCAGTTCTTATTTTATCACCTATTTTCAATTCCGATAAATTCCATAGCATGGAATTTCCATAGACATGAATATTACCAAACAATTTTCGATTTAAATTCCATGAATTTATTGGCTTATGCATTACCAATAAATCACCACTTAAAATAGGAGATCGACTTCTAAGATAATAATTTTTAAGAAAATGATTAGGTCCTTCTGCCAAGTTAATGTTTCCTGAATTTCTTCTTTTTGTAAAAATTGACGCGAGGACTGATGACTGGAATCCACCCCCGTTTCCATGACCTATTCTCAGGTACTTTTCTGGACTTAGTTTAGACAAAAACGTTGACCCGTTAGTTCCCCTTACTATGGCAACATCATTTTTATTAGGAACTCTATAGAGTTTGAAAGTCCTCTTATCTGAATTTAAACAGTTATCATAGATTGACTGCTTAATTATTGATTCAGTATTAAGCTTTGATATTCTATGTGAAATTTGAAACTCATAATTTCTTACTTGTTCTGACCTCGCTGAAAGAATAGAAACCCAGGCAGTTAGACCAATTGTCCCGAAAGCCATCACCATCAAGCCCATGAGTATTGTAGCTCCTGAAACCTTAGAACGATCTTTATATTCCTTAAAACGCATAAATAAAAAAAATCATAGCGATGGAGACAGTGGTACTGTGAAAAAATAATTACTCCTATATGCTAATTTTCCATAACTTAATTCATGATTATTATTAGAATCTTCTGAACTTATTTCGCTTAAATGTGAATATGCAAGCAGTGAACCATTTCCAAATTTAAATGTTGGATCCGGCCACCATATAAAATAAAACGGCATTTCTCTGGCCATTTTAAATTTTTCAAATTCTTGCTCTTCAAGTATTCGCCTAGTTCTTTTTTCATAAAATGAAAAGATAGAGGAAAATGATTTTTCAAGAATGACTGCTGGGTAAAAAATATCATAGTAGTCAGTGAGTTGATTCCAAGAATATCGTTTCACACTTGCATAAGTCCCCTCAGGTGATGTCGTCCTATGAAAATCAATATCATAAACAGCTCGGACCGCGATAAATCCATCAAACCCACTATTTGATAATATGAATATTGATCCATTCTTAAATTGAGACACTCCCCTCCATGACTTAAAGACCGATTGGCTTTGCGTCATTACACTGGCCAAATGCTTTCTGAATGCCTCCGGAGAGTCTAGCATTCTTGCATCTATATCGTTATCAAGAGGTATGTAAACTGGCCTTATTGTGTTTACTTCATCCCTACCCAAGCAAAAGACTGCAGAAGAATCAGAGATATCGTCATTAAATTTTGATTTAAGTCTATCTGCAGATGCTGCACGACCATAATTAGGAGCATTGTAGCTGTTAACAGATTCACTATTTATATTGTAGTAGGCCTTAGCTACTTTATGCCCAATATTAACCTTAATAGAATTAGATTTCTGGTTTTGTAAATTGGATCCAATAGAACTCATTATCAAAGCTACACCTGTGATCAAGCATGCCGCTATAGAGGACGCAATCATTACCTCCGTTAAAGAAAATGCACGAGCGTTTTTTGATAGCTCCTCTTGGTTATTAAGATAACTACCTGTCATCTCTACCTTTCTTCGATTTATTATTTATATATATAAGCTTTGAATCTAAAGGAGGATCTTTAGATAATACTGAAGGCAGTACTACTCCGACTTTTGGCTCTAATTCAATTGGAATTGTCATAACTCGAGGCTTATCAGCTTCTTCATCCCCCACCCATGTTATTTGTACTTTTGATGATGTAATCTCTGTAACTTTCAAGTCATCCGTCTGATCTCTAATTAACCTAGGCAAAATTTTTCCTTCCTCTAAAATTATACTACCTAGTTGAACTTTATAAGAATTAGCGCCTCTTGATATTCCATTAACAACGAGAGATTCCAAAATTGTACGAATTTTCGTTTCCTCTGAATAAGAACTATTAGTACCATCTTCTATATCGACGTCATTTTTGGATATAACAAATGGGTTTCTCTCTTCATCACTAATAATGAAAGCCAATATTTGTTCTTTTTTTTCTTTTGGTGAAATCCCCAAACTTTCATTTTCTTCATTCATATGGCCTGATGAAAATAAATCTTCACCACTAGAATGATTTGAAAAAATAACCAATATGATCAATAAAAAGGGTAAATTGGACATTAGAAAACTTTTCATATCTTAGTAACTTTACCCCCTTTTCCATTAACAATTGGTAAGTCTATCGCAAGGTCCATCTTAAGATCATTCCCCGATTGCCCTTTGGTTAATTTACAACTTGAAACACGTGCAGAAGGCACACTCGACTCAAGTTTTGCCAACCAGTTAAAAACTTTTACGTAATCATCCTCCAAAACAATGTGAACATTCAGCATTTGAGGAATCGCTAGCGAATTTTCACGTTCAATGGTATCAAAAGTCTGAGAAATCGTAATTACCTTTGCTTGTTTAATTTTCATATTAATAAATGCTTCTCCAAACTGAGCGCTTTTAATTTGATTAATATAAGGGTCCCATTGACTTAAGTATCTTCTCCCTACTTCAGTCTTTCTTTTGAGTATAACCATCTTTCTTTGTTCAGCAGTCCTAGCAATCACTGCACTATCATAAGAAGATCTCGAAATAATCTCTGACTCATTTGCTAGTTTCAATTTTTCAAAAGATACATTTATCCACTGAATCATTAAGATGATTAGCCCCCCAATAACTGCACATGCTATATGTTTATTGTTCATAATTAACCGTTAATTCTTTCCTTATTGAGTCATTATTCTGTAAAATAAGGGTTGCCTGGTAATTCACCTTACCTCCCTGTTCAGAACTTTGGTTTGCAGAATAGGCCCTGTATCCAACCGCATTTATTGCAGAAAGCGTATCATCTAATTGTTTCTGTCCTCCGTTTACAAAGCTTAATTGAATCAAAATTTGGTTTGGATTATTTTTTTCTCTATATAATAACAACTCTTCTATCGAACTCTTTGGTCCCATACTTCTAGACACGCTTAATGCCAAAGGTTGTATCTGCATTGCCCCCTCAACCCATTTATGAATCTCTTGCGCTTTTTGTTCTTCCTTCTTAATAAGATCAATAGTCTTTTCAGTTTGAATTTTCTGAACAGCCTCACTTTCAGCTCTTTGTTGCCAATCTGCAGATAAGGAATCAGCTTCTTTTATTTTTAAAAAGAATAAAACATTTAAAAAAATTGTCCCTACCAAAGAAATAAAAAATAAAAATGGAACAATAATTAAAATTTTTGGCAACGGCTTAGTCAGGTCTTGACGCTCCGTTTTCAAATCATGTAAAAGTTTTTCTCGCTGACTCATTCTATTTTTTACTCATTAAATTCCAAAGAGTGTTAACGCTACTGATGTCGTTAATTTTCATATCAGGAGTAACTTCAGATAATATTTCTTTTATATAACCACTCGACTCATCACCACTGAAGACTATCTGGTCTTCACTTCTCATATCCTCAACAATAGGAAGAATAATCTTTTTTAAAGACTCAAGGTCTTTTCCTTTATGAAGGGAAACTCTAGATCTCATTTCCACCCACTTCTCCTCTTCCATTCTGAGAATGCATATAGAGCCATAACATGATATTACATTTAAAATATTCCCTAACTTATTTTCTGGCTTGTTATTCTTAAACTCCTCACGTGCTTTTTCTATCTGCTCCAGTGATTCCGATAACATAGAGAAAACACCGCAACAAATTCGCCCTATTTTTAAACCAAATCGGCTAAACAAAGATTCAACCTCTTTAATATATTCTTCATCAACCGACAGCAAAACGCTGCTATTTGACTCAGGATTATGTTTTAGAGAATACCTTTTACCTCGCTCAGCCTTAGAACCCAAAACCGCCCTAGGAGTTGACCTTAAAACATCAAACCCAGTGTCTTTTCTCATTAAGTTAGTCTCTAAACTAATAACGTACCTTTGGTTAATAGACACACAACACCACCCCCCATCTGATAATTCAAAAAATTCTGATGCCATATCTTCAAGAATATCTTTAAGAGATCCGGGAACAAATTCACTATCTGACAAAAGGCCGTTCTTATCCATTGATTTCCAAGTAACGCCTTCCCGTGCAATACTAAGAAAGAGCGCCTTTCTTTTTTTAAACCTCTTCTCCCAAGTAAAAGAACTATCGTCAGGATCAGGCCTAAAGGCAGCCATACTCAAAACTTTTGTAACGTCCAATAATTTCATCTTGTTATTTCAATTCCAATTTCCTCTTCTAACTGTAAAAATTCTTCAACTTCATTAAATGTGAACCCTGTATCTTTTCTATTAACAGGCTCCCACCCCTCTGAGATTCTATTACTCATACTCGAATCAAAACTACACATTCCTCTCTTCGTTCCAGTTTCTAATTCCTGATCCAGCTTCTTAAACTCACCTCTCCTAATTAAATTTGAAACCGAATCGTATTGCAGTAACATCTCATGCGTAGCAAACCTTTTTCCTCTTTGCTCATCAAAAAGCAACCTTTGGCAAAGTATCATCCTTAAAATATCAGCCAAAGTACTCTGGGCGCTTTCAACTCTCTCTGCTGGTATTAACTTTAAGAATCTTTGAACAGTTTGTGCTGCACTAGATGTATGTAAAGTTGCAACCACTACATGACCAGTCTCAGCAGCTTGAAGCGCAATTTCCGCAGTCTCGCTGTCACGAATTTCACCAACCATTATTACGTCTGGCGCCTGTCGCAATGAACCTCTTAACGCTTCTGCAAAATCATCATCATCTTCACCTATCTCTCTTTGAGATATTAGCGAAGGAATATCATTAGTCGGATAAATGTATTCAATAGGATCCTCAAAAGTAATGAAATGCTCTCTCCTACGCTTTGCTCTGTGCAAATTGAGTGAGGCAATCGTAGTAGTTTTACCTGAACCCGTAGCCCCACATATAAGAAACAAGCCATTCTTTGCTTGAAGAAATGCTTTTACCGCTGCAGGTGGAACTGATATTTCATCACAATTAGGAATTTCAGTTGGAAGCAATCTTAAAACCCATCTATACCGACCTCTACTGACCATTCTATTAACTCTAAATCGATACTCACCAACAACCATTGCATAATCAGCACAACCAGAAACAATTTTAAGTTCTTGCTCAGGTTGATAAATAAATCCGTCAAAAACAAGATCACCGTTTCTCCTATAAGCGACAGGTTCCCACGGCGTTATATAAAAATCAGAAATACCAGCCCCCTCTGCTAATTGGATTAATCTTTCGCCTAAAGGTGTACTTTCATTGAGCCCTTCCATTACAATAATATATTTCTTATAAATTTTTTATTAATTATTAATTCCCTATACACATCCAATATCATTCACTAGTCAGGATCGATGTTACTTCCAAATCGCTATCACCGAACGAATCATCAATTTCTCCATTATCTTTAAGCTTAACAATTCCTCTACTGTGAATATCGCCATACTTTGTAAAGCCGCCTACAAGCACAGCGCCTCCTGATGGCAATCCTAACACTTTAAAAACATCACCATCCGGCTTAAATCTAGGCTGAAATGAAACATCGCACTTCCCATCCTGATTAAGAAATGCAACAGCACTCAAATTCCTTCCACCTACTTTGTTAAATTTTCCAGCGATGATAATCTTTCCTCCTCTACCAAGCGCCACTGATCTAATTACAGAGTCAATGCTATCTGGGTAAAATCCTGAATCCAATTGCCCCTCTTTATTAAAGCGCATTATCTTACCTGGAAAATCCCCCACTATATATATACTTCCGTCCTTTAAAATTAGAGAATCATGTGCAACTCCAGATGATGGAATATTTCCTTTAGATAAAGAGATTCTATTATTCAATGTACCATTTTCATTCAAAAGAGCTATGCAGGGCTGTGAAAAATTGCCAAAATGCCTGAACCCTCCGCAAACAAGAATGCTTTTATCGGCAAGTATTTTAATGGATTCAATTGAACCATCAAAACCCGATGACGAGTCTGTTTGCCATGAACCTATCCAGCTTTTCCACGGGTGACCTTGAACCCACCTTCTTGAAATTTCGCCAGGTAGAACAAACGTTTCATCTACGCTGCCATCAGGATTAAGTCGTGCAATTCCCTTAAGATTATAATTTCCTTCTACACTGGTAAATGCACCACCAATTACTATCTTTCCATCAGCCTGCTCTGCTACAGCAGTAACCTCTCCCCCTTCTACTTTAGATGTAAAATTCAAAACCTCCCCAAAAGGAGACACTTTCGCAATATAATTTCTTCCTACATTATTAATACTAGTAAATTTTCCAGCAACAATTGAATTCCCATCAGATAAATTCTTTACCACGTTGACTTTCCCATCAGCTCCGACTCCAATATCGAATGACTGATCAAGTGATCCAGTCTTAGTGTTAATGCGTGCTATATTCTCGGTCTTCTTAGTATAGAATTCAGGAAATTTTCCAGTGATAATAGATCTACCATTTGATCTTTCAGTGATTGCATAAACCGCAGAACCGTTTCGAAGTTTTTCAGGTATATAATCGTTAGAAATTTTTCCATTAACTCCTAATTTTATAAATGGCCTACAGTCAACGGATTCCTCATTAACAATTATTTCACCACCAATATAAATATTTTCACCTGCATCAATACATGAGGAGTGAACCGTCCAATTTTTATATCCAACCTCATTATTAAAATGAAAGGACTCATCGTAAGAACCATTCACAAGTAATCTCGCAACACTTGATACATCAATTTCATTAAATCTTTTAAATGATCCGCCAATAAATATTTTTCCATTTCTATATGAATTAACGGTGTACACTGGTGAACTTGTCCCTGACCCTGGATCAAAACTTCGATCAATCTCACCCGATCCAGCCTTTACTCGTGCAACGTTCTTCCTTTTAACGCCATCATATTTTTCAAAATTGCCGCCAATTATAATCCCTCCATCATCCTGTACACATACACCGTGAACAATACCTTGGACCCCCAAAGAGGTATCGAAGGACATATCCAACTGTCCATTAAGATGAATCCTAGCCAAACTAAAAGCAGGGAAATTATCGTAACGTGTAAAACACCCAGCAACAATTATCTTAAACGGATCCTTTGGCTCACTTACACTATTAGACCACCCTTTTTTTTGAATAGCCAGGCCATGGACCCAACCATTTTGATCAGTATGAACCCCTCTCCCAACATTAAAATTTTGATCAATTGAACCATCATTATTCAATCGAGCTAGCCCCATTCTGTATTCGCCGTTAAATTTTTGAAATTTCCCACCAACCACAATTTTACCATCTGGCTGTACGGCTATCGCCAAAACATCATCATCAAAACCTTCTCCTGTAGAGAAGGTTTTGTCTACCTTTCCATTGGGATCGAATCTTACAATTCGATTGCTTTTTATCCCGTTCGCAGTTGTAAACTCTCCGCCAACAATAACCTTACCATCTTTCTGTAACGCAATAGCTCTGCCTATTCCGTTTAAACCCTGTTCTGGATTAAACGTAGAATCAACACCTCCTCTAATCTTGTGCTGACGAATATTATAATAGCTTGCTACGGTTCTTTTATGAAAAACACCCCCAATATAACCGTCCCATTCAGGCACATTCCAGCGGTTAAATGAAAACATTTTTGGCATACTCGGACTAAACCAATTTGAATAACCTTCGGGCCCATAAACTCGAGCTTTAATTCGAAAAACGTCTACGTCTGAACTCTCTAGAACAATTGGAGAAGTATACAAATCCCCATATAAGGGCTCTCCGAATTGATCAGTCCCTGGATCAATCCCATTTGTAGTATAATAGATCCTCCATCCCTCAGGTAATACTCCACTTTTATTCAAGGGAATTAATGAAATTCCTGTACCATTCCCTATATCACCATTCTTTAAGACATCACTAATAGGTTCTTCAAGCCGCAACTTATTAATACCAATTGAAACACTCGATATTTTAGAATCATTAAAAATTAATGGCTCTAATGACTTTGCAACAACATTTACAGACAAACTTTTCTTACCTTCCCAAGAAGAAATGGAATGACTTATACTTGTTTCTCCATAACCTTTAGAGAAATCGTTCACCACATTGCCCTCTCGGAAATTAAAATCTCTCGTGTCATCTAAAGACCAGACAATGTTAAATTTTTCTGGATCAATAAATCGCTTTGGAATTTGATCGTTATTGTGAAGCGATACAAAAATCTCAGATCCAACTCTTCCTAAGTTAGAATCTTTAACCATTTGACCTCCCATCATTCTATAATCAACAGGATTATCACGAGCAGATAGTCGTAGCTCTAATTCAACGGGATTGGCTTTATAGGTATTTACACTTGTTCCACTATCGAGCCATGATCTTGGCTCCAAACTTGCGGACATAGCAGCTATAGTATCTCCAGGATTAACAGTTATGGATTCACCCGAATAAGGCAACCATTGATTTCCATTGGTAGTATAAAATATTCTTGAAGAATCCTTAGGATTTGGATTACTTATAGAAAGACTAAATTTTTCAAAATCTAAGAGCGGATATTTTCCTCCTACGATGTTTAACGAGGGCATATTCAATTTTAAGGCTCCTTGATAACCATCAGATTCTCGATCTGTTAAACTATCAGAACTTAAAAGGCTTACAGGTAAAATATTTTCACCTAAATCAGAAATATGGTCTTTATAATCCCATACCCATTTACTGTGTTTTGCTAACTTTAAATTAGAATTTCTATTCTCTTTGACTTTATTATGTATCGGTACTTCTAGATCTAGAATAAATGCTTTAATGCCTTTCTTGCCGCTCCTAGAAATTTTAAACTTCTTTTTTTGAAAATCCCATAAAGCTCGAGGCTCGCTGCTTTTTGCATCTTTATCGGATTGCATAACGACACTCAATCGTTGATCTATCATTGAGTCACGAAGACCGATTATTTCTTTGATAGATTCGTCAGAGGGAACCGTTTTAAGTTTATCTACTATATTCTGAAAAGACTCCCTTGAATCTATGACACCCCCATGAGCCTGATATATATTGAGGGCATTATTAACAACAGCAATATCCTGCTCAAGTTTAACACCTTTTGAGGATGCTTTAATTTCTATAAAGCCAACATATCCTACAGAGGCAATCCCTGAGATTATGGATAATGAGACTAGTGATTCTACTAAAGTAAAAGCCCTAGTAATTCTATTTGTATAAAACTTTAACATCTTGTCGCTTGGTTTAATTACCTCCCTGCAACTTGTGGTATATATTAATTTTATGGTTTTTATATTTAATAGCAAGATTATTTTATGGTTTTTATATTTTTATATAGAAATGCCTAAAATATTAAGAAAAAGAATTTAACAGAAGTTAAATATTAAAACTACTATATGACCCTAGAGGGATATTCTCCCTTTGATATTAGGGAGCAAATTGCTGCCTCAACCTGATCCTTATCATCTTTATATGTGACACCAAACCACTTACTACAAGTACTAAGAACTTCAACTGTAGCGGAATTAGATTTGATAAGGTCATCAACTGCGAAAGGAATATAGAATTCTGATTTAATGTCGTGCTTATTAGCAGACAGAAATTGAACAAATAGATACTCCAGTTGTTTGAAAATTTGCGGACTAAAACCCCACATATTCATCGAAACAATTTCCTCACCTGTTAGTTCAGAGAATGCATCATCTTCAGAGTCGTTAAGTATTACACCATCTGATTTATAAATCTTAGTCAATTCATTCACAGATACCAATTTGCAGTTGTCGCTTATTAAGCAGACCCCTCTTGAAACTGAACCATTATCAGATAAGGTATTTTTTAAAGGGTATCCAACCATACAAAATTCGGATGGAGAAGAATCTATTGGCACATCTGATAAAAATTCAAAAATCTTCTGGTATGCTTCTTTTCCATAAAAGTCGTCCGCATTAATCACGGCAAAAGGTTCATTTATCTCGTTTTTTGCCGAAAGAATAGCATGCCCAGTACCCCATGGCTTAACTCTTTCAGGAGACAATTCGAACCCTAGCGGAAGCGAGTCCAAACTCTGATATACATAGCTAACATCAATTTTATCTTTAAATTTTTCACCGACAATTGACTTAAAATCCTGACTAAATTCTTCACGTATAATGAAAACAACTTTACTAAAACCTGCTCTAATCGCATCAAACACTGAGTAGTCTATTACAGTCTCACCATTAGGCCCAACAGCATCCAGTTGTTTGAGTCCCCCATATCTGCTCCCCATACCAGCGGCTAATACCAAAAGAGTTACCTTATTCATTTATGTCTATTTTTTGTATTATCACATTGTAAAACCTAATTAGCTATAGAAATAACTAACGAAAAAATAAATTCGTGACGCTATATATATAGTATTCATTTTTATATATCTCAAATATGACGAATGACAACCTAGCAACTGACTGGAAGAAGTGGTTTCATGAAAATGGTACCCGACTTCTATTATTTGCTAGAAGCAAAACTAACAACGAACAAGATGCTCAAGATGTCCTACAAGAAGCAATTTTGAGATTATGGAAATCATATTCTAATAAAACAGAGGGCTTTTCACCGCCTCAACTTCCATTAGCCTTTACAGCAATTAGAAATACAGCAATCGATCATGCCAGAAAATCAATTAGAAGACAAGCTAGAGAACAGCATTCTGATCAAGTCTTCAGGGAATCTGAACAACTATTAAATTGGTTTGAATCTTCATCTATAATTAAAAAAGAAAGGGCCGAAGAAATTACAAAGGCCCTAAAAAAACTACCAGAAAAATTTAGAGACGTTATATCACTTAAAATTTGGGGCGAATTGACCTTCTTAGAGATTTCAAAGACTCTTAACATTCCTGCTAATACGGCCGCATCTAGATATCGATACGCACTTGATGCATTACGAAAAACTCTTAAACCAAATACTCTTTGATGAACGCTTAACAATATAGATAGTCTATGGATAACGAACTAAAAGAAATAGAGAACAGCCTTAATGAGCTAAAACCCTCAAATCTAGAGCGCGAATTTTGTAAAAAAATTAATGGTATTTTTGATTTAAAAACGGAAATAAAAGATTCAAAAACCAAAAACAAAAAGATTATTCATTTAGTATTTACCCAAAAATCCGTAACTGCCGCGGCTATTCTTATAGCCTTCATAGGCGTATTCTTTGCTTTCCTTAATGATTCAAATAGAAATAATTTAAAATCAATTTCCACTAAGAATGAAGGTGATGAAAATCGATTCGTTCCTATGAAGGCTAGAAACACCTTTGAGGGAGTTTCTGAAGATGAGATTTTTATATCTGAAGATAAAAGACCTTACCAACCAGTAAGATATAAATTTTCAGATTCATTTATTTGGAAAAATAAAGCCGATGGATCTCTAATTGAAATGAACATTCCAAGCCAACGGCTTTTTTATGTGCCTATTAAAACTGACTAACTCACACCTAATAAATAAAATGAACCATAATCAAACTGTTCGAAAATTTTATAACCACATAAATTTAATAATTGTAAGCATTTATTGCGTCTCATCATCATTGGCTGATGAAACTAAGCAAGCTTGGTTAGGAGTTGTCACTGCCAAAGTTGAACCGATTCTTGCTAATCAACTTGATCTTCCAGAAGGAACTGGAGCTGCCGTTAAACTGGTCATCCCAGACAGTCCAGCCTCTAAATCTGGAATCAAAAAACATGACATTATTTTCGAATTCAATGGCTCTCAAATCACTTCCCCTTCAGCCTTGAGTCAATTGATAAGCAAACAACAAAGTGGAGACGTTGCAGAACTTGCACTTATACAAAAAGGATCCAAGAAAACCATTAAAGTTAATCTTGCAGAGCGCCCTGATTATTTAGAAGCGACGGAAGAAAAAGGAAATAATTTATTCAAAGATCAATTCGATTTTGGTGAGCTTGGGGGAATAAATTTTGATGTTTTACCCTTTGGTAATGATCAAAAATTGGATCAACAAATTAAAGAGATGCAGGAGCAAATGCGAAAAAACCTCCAGGAAATGTTCGACTTACAAGGTTTTGATAATCTACCTGGAATAGGTCAAATTTTCGGATCTAGCAGCCAAAAGATGATTTACCGTGACGATGAGGGGACAATAGAAATTCAGAAAAATGATGGCAAAACAACCATAACTACTAAAGACCTTAATGGAAAAAAGACATTCGAAGGCCCAGCCAATACAACTGAACAAATAAACAAACTTCCCAATAGAGCTAAAATCCAACTAGAAAAACTTAACGAATCGGGACTAAGCTTTGAGGGATTTAAATTTGAAAGCCCTGGATTAAAAGTTCCAAACCTAAAACCTGGAAAAAAAGTGGATCCTATTCCGCCAGCAAAAAAAGAGGGGAAGAAAATTCAGTTGTAATAAAAAGACCCATCCAAACAGTTTTTTACAAATCAAAATCGCTAATCATTGCTTGTACAAATCCGTAATATCGGCTTGATATAACTCGATATAGAAGCTCGCTAGTTTTTTAGACAACTCTTTAAGTAATCGCTCCCCCTTTTCGGCTGATGCCTTATCAGGATTACCAGAACCCGTGTCGTTTGTCGCTTTTAGCCATTCTCTTTGAGCCCATGCCCAACCTTCATTAATCGCGGTTATCCGTGATTCATTAGTTGATCCGTCTCCGGCCTGACCTAAGTCGGATACTAGACTAGGTGCAATATGCATCATTAGACTAGTTTCAACTTCATCAGCATGATCTCCTGGATCATCAAATATACTTTTAGGGTCAATAACTTTAAACCAGTCGACAGTTGATAAGAAAATATTCTTAAATTTCGACTGCAACTCCCTTAATTGCTGCTTAAAATTATTCCCACCATGTCCGTTCAGGACTACAAGTTTTTTGATGCCCTGTCCTTGTAGTGAATCAATAATATCATAGAGCACTGCCGTTTGAGTAGATGTATTCATATTAATACATAATTTTATATCTAATTGGCCTGTATTAACTCCAAAAGGAACACACGGAAGCACAGCTACTTTAGCCCCTCCTTCCCAAGCAATCCTAGCAGACTCATTTGCTATTGCTTCTAGTTGAATATTATCTGTTGCATACGGTAAGTGAAAATTATGAGCTTCTGTTGCCCCCCAAGGAAGAATAGCTAAATCATAATCCTCTGACTTAACATCAAGCCAATTCGATTCAGCTATAATATATGGTTTATTATTAGACATTATATAACTGACTATAGTTTATAAGACTGACTCCTAATCAGTGTAAATAATAATTAGGTTTAGAGAGCATTTTAAAACACTCTAAGTCCATTTCACTTCTTATTGAATTCTAATTCTCCACTTCTTCCAGAAACCATGATAGTATCCCCACTTTTAAAATCTTCATTAATTATGGAGCGACTTAAAGGGTCTAATATATTTTTTTGAATTGTCCTCTTAAGTGGCCTAGCTCCATATATTGGGTTATAACCCTCAGATGAAATTTGCTTAATAGCCTCATCACTAAACTCAATAGTTAATGATTTCTCTAACAACTTTCGTTTTAGATCTTCAATCTGAAGCACTACAATTTCAGAGATATCCGTTTCAGTAAGCCGGTCGAATATGATTTTCTCGTCTATGCGATTCAAAAATTCAGGGCGAAAGTATCCATTTAAAACTTCGTTAACTTGCAGTTCTCTCTTGCCAGAATCCATTTCATTTAAAATTTCAACACTTCCAAGGTTACTAGTCATAATTAGAAGCGTATTTCTAAAATCAACAGTCCTCCCTTGCCCATCAGTAATTCTACCATCATCAAGCACCTGTAAAAGCACATTAAAAATGTCGGGATGTGCTTTTTCTACCTCGTCCAAAAGAATCACTGAGTATGGTTTCCTTCTAATAACTTCACTAAGTTGACCACCTGCCTCATAACCGACATATCCGGGCGGCGCTCCTATCAATCGAGCAACACTATGCTTTTCCATATACTCACTCATATCAATCCTAGTTAACGCCGTTTCATCATCAAAGAGAAACTCTGCTAACGCCTTACTAAGCTCAGTTTTACCCACACCTGTTGGTCCAAGAAATAAAAATGATCCTAAAGGACGGTTTTCATCCCCAAGACCTGCTCGACCTCTCCTAATTGCATTAGACACTGATTTAATGGCGCATTTCTGGCCAATAACTCTTTCAGCTAGCCTCTCTTCCATTTTTAAAAGTTTCTCTTTCTCTTCCTCTTGAAGTCGGCTAACAGGAATACCTGTCCAAGCCGCAACAACGGATGCAATATCATCAATGGTGACCTCTTCCTTTAAGAGCTTCCTACCTTCCCCCTGTATTATAAATAACTCTTTAGATAGGTCATTAATTTGAACTTCTAAATGAGGCAAAATTCCATACTGAATTTCACTAGCCTTAGAAAGGTCACCTAACCGTTGAGCTTCATCGAGATCATTTTTTAATTCCTCCATTCTAATCTGCAGATCCCTAGATTCGTTAATAACCTTTTTTTCGTTCTGCCACTGAGCCCTTAGAGTTGACACTCTTTCGTTTAAGTTAGCCATCTCATCCTCAATATCCTTAGCCCTACCCTTACTTAATTTGTCAGTTTCTTTTGAAAGCGCCTGTCTCTCCATTTCTAATTGATTAATAGATCTTTCTAACTGGTCAATTTCAGTTGGAACTGAATCCAATTCTATTTTCAACCTTGAGGCTGCTTCGTCTATTAAATCAACAGCCTTATCAGGTAAAAACCTATGTGAAATATATCGATCTGAAAGCATAGCTGCCTCAACGATTGCAGAGTCTTTAATTTTTACTCCATGATGCACTTCATATCTCTCCCTTAAGCCCCTCAAGATGGCAATTGTGTCCTCAACACTTGGCTCTAAAACTGTAACAGGTTGAAATCTTCTTTCTAAAGCAGAGTCCTTTTCTATATTTTCTCTATACTCATCAAGAGTCGTCGCTCCTATTGTTCTTAACTCTCCTCTCGCAAGCTGAGGCTTTAATAGATTTGATGCATCTACAGCTCCTTCTGAAGCGCCAGCTCCCACAATGGTATGTAACTCATCAATAAATAAAATTACTTCACCATCGGATTCAGTAACCTCTTTAAGAAATGCTTTTAAACGTTCCTCAAATTCTCCACGGTATTTGGCCCCAGCAAGCATGCCTCCAAGGTCCATTGAAATGAGCCTTTTATTTTTTAGTGACTCAGGAACATCACCTGAAACAATTCTTCGAGCAAGCCCTTCGACAATAGCAGTCTTTCCTGTTCCAGGTTCACCAATTAGAACAGGATTATTTTTAGTTCTTCTAGAAAGAACTTGCATAATCCGCCTAATTTCATCATTACGTCCAATGACTGGATCAATTTTTCCTTTTCTTGCAAGACTCGTCAAATCTTGACCGTACTTCTCAAGCGACTGCAAAGTCGCCTCAGGATCTGGATTATCCACTTTGTTGGATCCTCGAATTTCATTGAGGGCTCTTAACAATTTATTTTTATCTAAATTCAATTCATTATATAAATCTTGAACTGGAGTTTTAATTTGAGAAAATGCAATCAACACATGTTCAACACTGAGATAATTATCTCCCATTGTGAGTTTTACTTGATCTGCATAGTTTAAAACTGAAACTAGGTCAGAACTCATTGCTGGATCTTGATGCGTTCCTTTAACTCTTGGCCCACTAGATAAAGAATTATTAATAAGTAACTTAATTTTATCTAAACTAACGCCTAATTTATGAAAAATAGGTTCAGCAATACCCCCAACCTGAAGTGTTATACATTTAAATAATTGCATTGTTGATACTTCAGGCGAGCCATTGGACAAAGCCTCTTTCTGCGAACAACTCAACGCTTCTCTCAATTTTTCCGTTATCTTATCAATTTCCATCCTCAACAAACATAGCACATAAGTGTTCACTATCAATAGTGCGTTTTGTATTATTATATAACTAGCTTTTTATCAATGCGTTATATTATTATCTAAAAAAAGATAAAAGACCTTTATAGCGTTTATGCGAATTCTAAAAAGACTCAGGCTTATTAGCAAAGACGTCACGATAGTAGTCTATTCGACTTAACTTTGAAGCTGCTTTTTCATCCAAAATAACAGTTACATTTTGATGCATCTGTAATACGCTTGCAGGAATCATTGCGGTTATTGGACCTTCTATTGATTTAGAAACAATATCCGCTTTACCTTCCCCAAAAGCAAACAATAGCACTGATCTAGCATCAAGAATTGTTCCTACTCCCATAGTAATACAATGCCTTGGCACTTGTTCTTCATCATCGAAAAATCTTGCATTGTCCTTAATAGTCTCACGAGTAAGGGTCTTGATTCGAGTTCTAGAGA
>Ga0209404_10001118_pt1 | contig 18950 bp, 9 predicted proteins | sample TroAtlMetagenome_2_FD_187447 | JGI IMG/M metagenome (GOLD analysis project Ga0209404, IMG submission 187447) | Marine eukaryotic phytoplankton communities from Atlantic Ocean - Tropical Atlantic ANT8 Metagenome (SPAdes) (version 2) | ecosystem: Environmental > Aquatic > Marine > Oceanic | place...
CTTCTAGCCAACAAACATTGTCTAGCAAAATTATCAGTTTCAGATCCATCCATCCCATAAAGTTCACGTGTTAACTTAGACTCTTGAGATAAATCTGTAACTTCAGGTGCAGCCATCTGCATTCTAAAGGCTAGTTCAAAACTATTAATTCGGGCATCCAGTAGATCATTTTTGATTTCACTTTCTTGATTTAATTTGCGCAACAAATCGATTTGCAACCGCTGTTCCACTCCTCCAGAGCTAAGATTTTTCATATAATGAAATTTGGCATCTTTACCGGATGTGTTGGGATACCCGGGAGCGCCTAATGGCACACCCTGATGTCGAGCAGGCAAGAAAGCTGAACCGAAATTATTAACTCCTCCATGTAAAGAAGTTGGGCAAATTGTTACGAATGATGGAAGGTTTTTATTTTCTGATCCCAGTCCATAACTGATCCATGAACCCATACTGGGCCGTAATAATGCCTCATCTCCAGTATGCAACTTCATACAGGCACCACCATGAGAGACATTCGTCTCACATAAAGAATTAAGCATACATAAATCGTCAGCCACTTCAGGTAAATGCTTCCATAACTCTGACATCCAGTGACCACAATCACCTACCTGACGAAATGACCAAGGAGGAGCAAATATATTACCCCTATCTGCAAATTGAACTTTTCTCTCCGCGAAAGGTAAAGCCTTGCCATTATGAGAGTACAACTCGGGTTTATAATCAAACAAATCAACATGCGAAGGCCCTCCATGCATAAAGAGAAAAATTATTCTCTTGGCACGCGCCCGAATATTAGGGAAACGATAATGATCTGCTTTTGAAAACGCATTAGAAATTAGTGAATTAAAAGCAAGGCCACCAAAACCAACGCACATCTTGTTTAGGAGAGACCTTCTGGAAATCTTATTTATATCTTGGCTACCAGACATGCATAAACTCATTTGAAATTAACAAAGTATGACACAATGATTCCCACGCCTTCTTCTCACCATTAATCTTGGTATTATTTTGAAGGAACCCTTGTATCCATTGAGCCTCATTATCATTAGGATGTCTTGCAAAAAGAGCCATATATAGATCACGAATATTACTAAATCTAAGCGCCAAACTTTTTGCTTGATCTATAATGAATGGGTTATTCATCATCATTAGCGCTTGAGTTGGAACAGTGGTTTGAGATCTTTGGCCTACTGTAGTCGTTGCATTTGGAAACCCTAGAAGTGCAAGCAAATCATAACCATGAGATCGTATTACTGGAAGATAGACACTTCTAAAAAAGAAACCTTCGTAACTTTGACGGTTCTTTAAAAGATCTGCTGGTGAGGGATCTTGGCTCTTGACAAATAATGGGCCAGTTGGTGAAGAACTATTCAGATTACCTGAAACCATAAGAACAGAATCTCGAAAAGATTCTGCCTCAAGACGACGAATATCACGCCTAGAGTATAATAGATTATCAGGATCTTTATTTAATACAAAAGGATCAAGATTATTAGTTCCCATCCTATAAGTATTCGAAAACATTATCAACCGGTGAAGCTCTTTAATAGACCAGCCATTATCAACAAAATTTCTTGCTAAAAAATCGAGAAGAGATGGATGCGATGGAACAGTTCCGGTAGTTCCAAAATCATCTATAGTGCTAACGATTCCTTTTCCAAAGTGCCAATACCAAATCCTATTAACTATAACTCTTGCCGTTAAAGGGTGATCTGGTTGAGTAATCCAGTTAGCTAACTCTAACCTACCACTCGAACTATCATTGCATGATAAGCTTTTCGAAGGTTTAATTTTTGTAAGAAACCCTCTTTTCACTATGCCCCCTTTGGAATGAGGATCTCCTCTAACGTTAATATTTGAATCAGCAACTTCTCCATCTTTTACTGACATTACTTTGTATGTATTTTCTTCTTCAGACTTAAGTTTATCTAACTTTTGGGTTAGATTTTTTATTTCTCTTCTAAGTTTTTTAGACTCCTCTAAGTCAGTGACTAGAGAAATACGCATTTTATCCAAATGGGACATGAGAGGTTTGGATTCAATTCTAATAATGTGATTTCCCATTTCCAAATAGACATACGCTTCTTGGCTCCATTGTTGATATTTCGCGCTCCAACCTCCTGTAACTTGATCCATAATAGGCAAAACTTTATTCCTATTATCGTTAACAATTAAACTTCCAGGCCTTGCACTTTTTGCGGCATAACGAAATTCGAGAGAATAAGTCCCTGACTTCACTATATTAATCTTGTATTCAGCAAAATTATCTTGGGAACCAGGATCAGATATATAAGTTACCTCACTATCATTTTCCGCTTTGATAATTTTAACATTACCACGAGAAAATTTTTCCGCTTCCAACTGAATATTTAATTCTGGTTCAGTAAGCTTTTGAAATTTTTTATCTAATACTCCTATCCTTTTTTCTATACCTTTAATTTGAGATTTTTTCTTCGCAATTGCATTAATGAATTGAGGTTTATCTACAACCTGATCTTGAATTAATGTGCTGTGAAAAATACCAGCTAAAGCATAATAGTCTGCAGTAGGAATAGGGTCAAACTTGTGATCATGACAACGAGCACAAGAAACACTGATGCCCATTAATGATCTACTAATAGTATCAATCTGCTCATCTACAATGTCAGCACGTTTTTTAACAGAATCTTTCTCAGCAAGGATTTTTGTTCCAATTGCAAGAAACCCTGTTGCAGTTAAATTCCTAGTTCGATCTTTTGGGTCGCCATTAATTAGATCACCCGCAATTTGCTGTTTAATGAAATCATTAAACGGAAGATCTTTATTGAAAGCATCAATTACATAATTTCTATATCTCCATGCATGAGGATAGGCATGATTTTCATCACCTCCATTTGAATCACCATATCGAGCCACATCAAGCCAGTGCCTACCCCACCTCTCTCCATATCTAGGAGAATTCAATAAATCATCAATAACTTTTTTATAGGAATCCAATGAATACTCTTCAATAAATTTTTTCACCACATCTGGCTCAGGAGGCAACCCAATCAAATCATAATAAATTCTTCTAATGAGTTGAGAAGGGCTCGCTATCTTAGCAGGCATAAGACCCTTATCTTCGAGTTTTGACAAAATAAATTCGTCAATTTCATTACTAACCCAATCTTTATTTGAAACTTTTGGACTTTTTGGAGATTCCGGAGAAATAAATGACCAATGATCTGTAATTGGCTCACCACCAAGTAACGATAATTGCATCCAGAGCGAAAGGTAATGGAGGCAAAATAGCTTGGTTGCTATTTTCGCGAAAAACATTTCTCATTTTCTCCTGAAGAATGAAAAGAAGCAAACCTTTGAGGACAAATTTTTATATAGAAAAATACAATTAATAAGAGAAACCGTGCATATTTTGATTTCTATGTATCAAATATTATCAATTATATTATTGAAAGTAAGACTGGGCCTCATCTTAGAACCTGCTTTTTCATCATCTGGTTGGTAGTAACCTCCCACATCAACAGGAGAGCCCTGAATTTCTAACAATTCATTTACAATATGTTCCTCATTTGATCTCAAAGACTCTAAAATAGGAGTAAATTCATTTTTTAATTCTAAATCATCATTCTGCTCAGCCAACGCTTCTGCCCAATAGAGTGCTAAATAAAAATGACTACTCCTATTGTCATTCTCTCCAACTTTTCTAGATGGCGCTTTATTTTCTAGTAGATACTTGGCGTTAGCAGAGTCCAAAGCTTTGGCAATTGCAAGCGCCTTGGGATTATCAAATTGGTGCCCCAAATGTTCCAAAGAAACTGCTAGGGCAAGAAATTCTCCTAGAGAATCCCAACGTAAATGATTTTCATCTTCAAACTGCTGTACATGCTTAGGAGCAGAACCACCTGCCCCAGTTTCAAATAATCCACCACCATTCATGAGAGGAACGATCGATAACATTTTAGCACTAGTGCCAAGTTCTAGTATTGGAAATAGATCAGTCAAATAATCTCTTAAGACATTACCTGTTACTGATATGGTGTCTTGACCTTTTTTTACTCTATCCAATGAAAACTGCGTAGCTTGCGCAGGATCTAAAATTCTAATATCTAAACTTGTCGTATCATAATCCTCAAGATACAGCTTAACTTTTTTAATTATTTCTGCATCATGAGCTCTTTTTTCATTAAGCCAAAAAACAGCAGGAGATCCAGTCGCTTGAGCCCGTTTAACTGCCAATTTAACCCAATCTTTTATAGGTTCATCTTTTGTCTGACACATTCTCCATATATCCCCCTCAAAAACTTGGTGCTCTAAAAGAACATTTCCATTATTGTCAACGACTTGAATTGTACCATTACCGGGGGCTTCAAAAGTCTTATCATGAGACCCATACTCCTCAGCCTTTTGAGCCATTAAACCAACGTTAGATACAGAACCCATAGTAGTCGGGTCAAACGCACCATTATCTTTGCAGAAATCGATAGTTTTCTGATATACTGCTGAATAACTACTGTCTGGAATAACAGCCAAGGTATCTTGAGTCTCGCCATCACTATTCCACATTTTTCCAGATTCACGTATCATTGCTGGCATTGAAGCATCAATAATTACATCACTTGGAACATGAAGGTTCGTAATTCCTTTATCAGAATTAACCATAGCTAAATCTGGACCATTATTTAGGCATGTAAGAATACAATTCTCGAGTGCTTCTTTTTTGTCCTCAGAAAGCGATTCCATTTTTGAAATCAAATCACCAAAGCCATTATTAAAGTCGACACCCAACTCCTCAATAATATCTCCATGGTTATTCAGAAGATTTTTAAAATACGTTTTAACACAATGACCAAAAATGATAGGGTCAGAGACCTTCATCATGGTAGCTTTCATATGAAGTGAAAAAAGTAATCCTTCTTTTTTTGCAACTTCAATCTGTGCATCTAGAAAATCAACAAGCGCTTGTTTTCTCATTACTGTTGTGTCAATAACCTCACCATTTAAAAGTGATGCTGAACTTTTAAGTTGAGTCACAGAACCCTCCCCATCAACAAATTGAATGGTATATTCTTTACTCTCACTAAGAGTTATTGACTTTTCATTAGCACAAAAATCATCCTCGCCCATGGTTTCAACTCTTGTTTTCGAATCAGAAGACCAAGAGCCCATTCTATGGGGATTTTTTCTAGCATACTCTTTTACAGCTTTCGGAGCCCTCCTATCAGAATTCCCTTCCCTAAGAACTGGATTAACAGCACTGCCTTTTACTTTATCATATTTTTCTTTAATTATTTTATCCTCTTCATTCTCAGGCTCCTCAGGATAATCAGGTAAATTAAAACCTTTCTGTTTTAATTCACTAATGGCAGATTTCAACTGAGGAATAGACGCACTAATATTAGGTAACTTGATTATGTTTGCCTCTTTAGTTTTAGCCAGTTCTCCTAGCTCAGCCAAAGCATCATTAATCCTTTGGTCTCCTTCTAAGTGATCCGAAAAATTGGCAAGTATACGACCTGACAATGATATATCTCGATTCTCAACTTTAATACCAGATGAGCGGGTAAAAGACTTTATAATGGGTAAAAAAGAGTATGTAGCCAAAGCAGGAGCCTCATCCGTCTTTGTGTAAATTATAGTAGGGGATTCTGACATTTTAAATATTATTGAAATAGAGAAGCCGATTTAAGCAGAATTTATGCAAAGATCAAAAATAATTGATCCTAATTCCTACTTAATCTGCTTTATGTGTAATTCTTGGTGCGGATAAGGTATACTAATACCCGATTGATCAAATTCAGCTTTAACTCTCTGAGTAACATCCCAATGAACTTGCCAATAGTCTTCCGTTTTTACCCATGGCCTACAAATAAAATTTACTGATGAATCAGCAAGTTCATGTAACTGGATAGTTGGCTCAGGCTCCTCGAGTACAAGGTCATGATCTTGAACAATTTTAGTTAGTATTTGCTTTGCTTGTTCAGCATCATCGCCGTAGCCAATACCAAAAATCATATCAACTCTTCTTTCTTTAGGGGTTGAAGAATTAGTTATTATTTGACCCCATACATTTTTATTAGGAACAAGAACAATTTTATTATCAAATGTTCTAATAATTGTACTAACAAGGCTCACTTGATCAATCTTCCCAGAAACCCCACCTACTTCAACCATATCACCTACATCAAATGGGCGATATATAAGTAACATAATTCCGGCGGCAAAATTGCTAAGAGTATCCTGAAGCGCAAAAGCTATAATAAATGAAGCTCCGCCAATTACAGTTAACAAGGCTGCAACATTAATACCTACAGTTCCTAGTGCCACTATCAAACCAATAATCATAACAGCCCGGAATGAAATCTTTATCATGAATTGCTCCAAAAGCTCAGAGAACCGATCACTCTTTTCTGCTGCTTGACGAACGATTTTTCTCACAAAACCTGCCAAAACCCAAAAAGCCAATAAAACAAAAAGAAATTTTAATATTTGAATACCTAACTTTACTCCACCTTCTTTTGAAGTGATCCAGGAAGAATATTTAGCCCCAAATGAAGCATCATTACTAACAGCAATCTGAGCTTTAGAAACCGCGTCGGCATAAGATTTTAAATCCCGCAAGTCTCCACCCTTATTTTCAAGCTCAGAAATCACTATTCTATAGAGCGACAGTAATTTTTCTTTTTGATCAATGAGACCATCACTATTCTTTTTGTCCTCATCACTTAATTTGTCTTTGAGGCCAAGATCTGAAATTTGTTGAATGGTTTCTTTAAGACTATCTCTCCATGCTAAAGCAATTACATTTAGCTCCTCAGCTGTTTTGGGATCTAACATTAATTCGAGACTAGAAAGCTCAAGAGAAGCATCACCCACACGCATAGAATCAATCCAATCCTCTTCCTCTGCAGCAAGTATTAAATTAGCAGAGAAAAAAATAAGTATTGAGATAATTTTAATTAAACTCTTACAATCCATGTCCTGGTTAGCCGAATTCATATCCAATTATTCTCGCAATATATAGATCGACCGCAAGTTAACATGCCATTTTTTTAACTTCCAAACAAGATTTACGCAATCAGTTGACCAATTTCCCCAGAACTGTCTGCAAAACTATTAATTTGAAGCCCTAAAGCCTTGGCCTGAGTTAACCACAAATTAGCCAAAGGCAAACCATGATAAAGTTGTGGATATTTTCCGGATTTCTTGGGAACAGGACCAGAGTCCTTAGATAAATTAATGTGTTTGCCAGTGATCAATTTTCCTCCCCCTGAGCCTGCAACTATAATTGGTAGCGCACTGTATTGATGAGTCGCTCCATCACCTAGACCGGAACCGTAAGTAAAAATAGTATTATCTAAAAGAGAAGTGCCATCAAATTCCTTAATTGAATCCATCTTATTAATTAAGTATGCATACTGCTCCATATGAAAACGATCAACCTTAAGAAGGTCATTGATGAATTTGCCCTGATTATGAGACATTTGATGATGGCTCCGAGGTTTACCAAAAAGACTCTCATACATGTAAGGAGTATCCCATCTTTCAGGTCCAACCATGAATGTTGCAACATTCGTCAGCCCAACTTGTAGAGCTGTCACCATAAGTTCTCCCATCAGTCTTATATACTCGCCCCTTGGCATGTGAGCATCAGCAGGTTCTTCAATACCAGATAAAGAAATCTGTTCTTTCATTTGCTCAAGTCTCTCCATTTGAACTTCAATTGAACGAATCGACTCAAAATACTCATTAAACTTATTTTTGTCCGAATAACCAAGATCTCTTTGCATACTCCTCGCATCTTCTAAAACAAGATCTGTTATGTTTTGATATGCTCTGAGGCCCTCTCTACCAAAGAGGCGGTTATAAACCCTTCTAGGGTCTGTCATGCTTGGAGCAACATGTTCTGTGTCATACCATGATATATTATCAAATTGAATTGATTCCTTATTATCCTTATGACTATTACAGCTAAATTCGAGAGTCCTAAATGGGGTGTTCTTGGAAAGATGTGTAGCAACTATGTGATCTAAAGTTCGAGACTGAGGATATGGCGATTGTTTAACACTATAAGGGGCTGCGCTCGTTAAAAAGCAAGAAGCACATTGAGCATGTACATCTGTTCCCTCTTGAAAAGTTCTATCTAATCCAGTAATTAAGGTCACCTTGTCCTTAATGTCTTTAAGAGGTTCAAGTGTTGGAGTTAATTCTAGAGAATGTATTCCTGTGACTATGTTAGAATCTTTTTTGACTTCTGTTCTGCTACCCGTGAATTTTGGTATCGCAGCACCCCCTTCATTAGGAAAAAAACCACGCCTAACAACCCCAATAGGAACATAAAACCACGCCGCTCGAAGATTAGGTTTTGTCTTAGTTCTATTGACTCCAAGGCTCTCAAGCCAAGGCAACGCTAAGGCAGTACCACCAATACCTCTTAAAAAATTTCTTCTATCAGATTTGAAGTGATCTTTCATTCCTTCTTAACTTGAATTATTTTACTTTGAAATAGTTCACTCTGAATTATTTCGTGAATCATAACACGAAGACTATAATCGGACTCTCTAACCTTTTTTGCAACTAAATCCACAGTAGGAGAATCAGAAGCATTCAATTGTCTACCCATGGAAAAAGACAACAAATGCGAAACAAAGGCTTTTGTGAACCTATCCTTTTCAATGATCAAGGCATCCTTAAATTCCACTATGTTTTTGAAGTCATGTTTTTTAAATAATCTACCAGAAGAATCAACATTACGTCCATTCTCGTACTTGTCTCTCCATCGACCGACGGCATCATAATTATCTAGCGCAAACCCCAAAGGATCTAATTTCTTATGACAACCAGCACAATCCGGATTATCTCGATGAGACGAAAAACGCTCCCTTAAAGTCATCTGCTTTAGGTCTTTTGAATTATCATCATCTAAAGTAGGCACATCTGCCGGCGGAGGTTCAGGGGGATCATTAAATATAACTCCTGAAATCCATGCTCCACGAGTAATTGGTTTCGTTTCCTCAGGACCAGAGGTCATGGTCATAACTGCGGCAGATGTGATAACGCCTCCTTGTTTCCTATCATTAATTGAAACCCTCTCGAAAGCCATTGTAACTGGACCACCAAGTCTACCTTCAACTTTAGGGTCATACCATTTGGATAATCTTTTGGAACGGTAACTATAATTTGAATCAATAAATTCAACAATTGACCTATTCTCTATTAAAATAGTCTCAAATAATAATAATGGCTCCATCATCATATCCATGGTGGTGCGATAATTGGGAGGGGCATAATAAAAATCAGGATATTTAATCGGATCAGGAACTGAAGAAATGATTCGATCCAATTGAAGCCATTGAGATGGAAAAGTATCGCAAAAGCGTTTAATTCTACGATCATTTAGCATTCGCTCCACCTGCGACCTAAGAATAACCGGCTTGGATAGATTCTTTTCCCTAGCATGCTTTATTAAAATATTATCTGGGATACTACCCCAAAGAAAAAAAGATAGCCTTGAGGCTAGCTCATATTCATTGACTTTATTTGCATGCTCAGATTCTAAATTCGTGTCGTAGAGGTATAAAAATCGAGGAGAAGCTAGTACCGCAGAAACCGTCTCCTTCATCGCATTCTGATATGATTTCCCTGATACAATTAATTGTGTGGCGTGCGAGCAATAACGAGCAAGAGTTTTCTTGTCAACAGGTCGACGAAAAGCTCTAGTGATGAATTGCTCCAATCGTTCATAAATTATTTCATCTAGCAGACTTTGATCCTTGGGTTCTTCAAACAAATTTGGCCACAATTTACAATTCTTACGATTGAAATTTTCACTAAGAATGATTGAGCGACTTAGTTTTAAAAAGCTCTCCATTAAAAATGGTGACATCGAAAGATGATCACCTCTATTATCAAAGCCATGCTCTGCTCTTAAATCCTGAGGAAATGGCGCAACTCCAGCGAGCCGAGGTTCTATCAATCCAGACTTACCAAGAGGCCTACTGCTTACAGTTAGTTTTAAGGGAACTTTACCTGTCTCCGGTTTAAAATAATTACTGCGATCTCTCATCATCCGCTCTGGAAGCGGATAAACCTCGACTCTGAGTTCCAGTAAATCCTTAACAGCATTCGCATACTGAAACCTATTCATTCTGCGGATAGGAGTACGAGATGAAGTTTTGCTAATCTTAATTGCCTCAGCAAGTCTATTGTTTAGCTCATCAAGAATTAGAATTCTTTTTTGCTCATCAATTTTTGGCTCCTCTTCAGGAGGCATTTCCGCATCTAAAATAACAGAAATAATATCCTCAATTTTCTCTGCATCTTTAAGCAAGTCAGTATGATTATTATATTCTCTCAGATCTAATTTACCCTTTATTTTGTCGTTCTTGCCATGGCATTTAAGGCAGTGCTCTTGAAAAAAAGGTTTTATTTTATCATCAAATGAAGTCTTTGCTTCTGAACCAAAACCCAAACAAGTAAAGGTAGCGAAAACAGCAAAAACTAGGAAACACATCATCGCTTAGGACTTATTTAAAACCGTAACAAAATGGATCTGAAGGATCAACGATCAACTCATATTTGCCATTCACCCAAGCCTGACCACTGACCAAAGGAACTATATTTCCTCGATCTTCCTGAAGAATTTTCCCCTCAAATACAGTTCCTAAAATACCTGCCTGTTTCCACTTTTGTCCAACTTTAAGCTTACCAGAATCATAAAGACATGCCAATTTAGCACTAGTTCCAGTGCCACATGGCGAACGATCGTATTCTCCTCCAGGACACATTACAAAATTTTTGGAATCTGCAATAATAGGATCTTCCGATGGCCCAAAAATCTCTACGTGATCAATTTTTGCACCATCCTTTCCTGTAATACTTAAACTCTCTAGCTCATTCATTACAGCAACAGAAAAACTGGATAATTCCCCGATGTTTAGATGACTTATTTCTGGACCACCACTTTCAACTAGGAAGAACCAGTTTCCTCCCCAAGCTACATCCCCTCTTACATTGTCATAACCCTCTATATTAAGTTCCACATTACTCAAATAACGATAACTGGGGACGTTAGTAACTTGTACTGAACCATCTCTACGGAGATCTGCTTTAATAACCCCAACAGGCGTTTCGATGAAATGCTCGCCAAAACTTATTCGTCCCATAAATTCGAGAGTTTTAATTAACCCCATAGTTCCATGCAGACACCCCTTTAGCACTCCTGCATTATTAAAAAAAACAACACCAGCCTCACATCTTGAATCTAACGATTCGCACAATAAAGCCCCAACCATAGCTTCAAATCCTCTTGGTTCAGAAAGAAGAGAAGATCTTAACCAATCACCATTTTCTTGAAATCGATCTCTCAATTCAACCATTGTTCCTGTACCCAATTTTAACGCCCCATCAAGAACAACTCTTGTGGGCTCACCAGCAGTATGTGAATCAATAACTTGAACCTTTTCCGATGAATCGATCATGTAATTAATAGATAGTAAGCAACAATTTGAATTATCATCATCAAAATAAACAAAATTAGCGATTAATTAAAATGAAAGATCCACTGAATATACTATGATATTACAATTTGGCGCAATTGTTGCTAAAAAATTGCACAAACTACCTATTAAAAACCAATGTCCAAACCACAAGGCCTAAAAAAAAAACTGGGAATAGGAAATTCTTATCATCCAAGTGATCCATCAACAAAATCACTAAAAGATTATATTAATTTAAAACTTGCTGCTAGAGGTTTTGAAGTAGTTGGAAACAAAGAAGACTATCCATTTTTGGATATGAGTCAGTCTTTACTCGATAATTTTAAACAAAGAGTAAGGTTATTATCGGATTATCTTTGCCCAGCGGATGAACGTATAGATAATTTTTTAAAGGATTATTTAAGGGAATTTCCAGAGGAGCTTAATAAAATGAAATTCACTGTGCCGATGGGCTCTTTAATTTTAGAGAGGCATGGTATAGCTAGATTATTAAGCATTCCACATAACGGAGAAAAATTTAAGTCCTCTATCGTATCTTCTTATAAGGTTGCTCAAGGGGTTTGTCATAATCCTGCAAAAGATCGAAGAACAACCAAAGGTGTATTTCATATTGTTGAAGGAGGCCTGCCAATTCCGGCTGACAAAAAGGGAGTACCTGCAATCACTTTTGCTAGATTGCTATCGGAAGCGCTAAACCCTCCCGAAGAATTACTAAAAATTCCATATACAACATCTGGAAATACAGTAACTAAGTCATTTCTTTCATTGCTTTTACGTCCATCGGTTTCACCGGATGTTCCTGGGATTAGCGAAGGTAAATCAATGGAGATTCGTTTCTTTGCACCTGGAAATCTAATCAGCAACTTAGACTTTGTAGAATCAATATTTGGTAATGCAGGCGATCCATTTCTGCCAGAAAACAACAGTGCACTCGACCCAATGAGGTGGACTGGACACACTGGTTGTGTCATCCTTGCTCCTCATCTCATTAATCTTAAGAAAAAAGATTTAGGTTTACCTCATTCTTCAGAAGCATCTGAGCGACAAAAAAAGGATGGCATGTTTTGGAACGATGAATCCGAACTCTACAATGAAGGATCAGCATTCAAATTAACTTGCCGAGATAACAAAGGAGTCATTGTTACTATCATTGCCGATAATTATTACGGATACTGTAAAAAAGAAGTTAAATCACAAATCAGTTATTCATGCAATTTATTGGGAGGCTGCGAAGAAGAACACGCAGGGGGGGCCATAGCATTTCCATCATTTGATCTTGGAGAAAATTTTGCCTTAAATGAAAAACTTGCTGGCGAAGAACACACTTTCGAAAAAGTCTTTGAATACCTAGGTGATATTTTAGAAAGGCAGCCAGAAGGGCATGCCATCGACAAACTTCATAACGACATTATTTATCTCCCACAAAATGCTACAATCAATCAAGAAGAGCAAATCATTGAATGGAAGAATAAAACAGGAGAAATATCAAAGATAAAACTTCAAGACAAAGTTACATATGTATATCCCTCAGGTTATAAAGTCGAGCTTACTCGCCCTTCTGCAGGAAGGAGATGGAGACTTGTAGGAACCCAGGCAGAAGGAACTTTTTGCCACAAACCCTGCACTGTCTCAGGTGGAGGAAAATCAGAAATTTCGAAACCCCTGACAGATGCTATGACCGCAGGTCCTATCATTATTCCGGAGTTCAATAAGACGATGCTAGAAGTCCGAGATGTAATAGAAAGAAACTATTGGAATCGATATCACAAACCCAGAAAATCAGCTAACACAAGTAGGCCAATACTCAGTCCTGAAAGATCATTAGGTTCAGTTCTAAAACTACTCACACCTTCAGACGAATTCACAGAAGATCATAACAATTTCATCAAGTCTCTTACGAAATCGGCAATTAGCATGGCCCTTCTCGTTAAACGTCTATATAAACCAAGTTGGGGAGAATGGGAAAAATGGAATCATAAGTTTAGTGAAGACATTATAGATGGAAAGCCCGGTTATGAGCTTAAATATGAGGGAGAAAAAGTTATCACCCGTTACCTTAGGGTAGGCTATGATTATGATGGATCCTGGAGGACCTTTAGTTTAAGAAAAGATTTCTTACCCGCCAAAAAACTTCAAAGAGAAGATGACATATCTGTTTCTGCAACTCTCAATGTAAGTCGAAAGGATGGACTCCACCCAGAAATATGTGAAGGATCTCATAAATTCATAGAAAACTGTGAATACAGATTCTTTCAGAGACCTGATGACGCTATTCTAAGAGGTTACGACAAAGAAACGGAAAAGAACTTTGCAAAACAGGGAAACTTTTTTTCAAACTATGAACCTATTAATCGAACCGACCTTAAAGAAATTATATCAAATGCAATTAATTTTGAAAAGTACACTAAACCATTAAAGAAACTTCTTAGAAAATATCACCAAAAAGAAGACAACAAATATATTGTATCATCAGCTCATCCAAGAATTGTGGAAGGCAAACCCTCAAAAAATCCACGCTACCTACAGGACAGAGAAGATTTACATGATGATAGATCTGAGCATCTTGCCAAAGTAGGCATGCATCTCTACAGGGAAACTCCGTTCAATCTCCCCATCGCCACTCCTGTAAACTCAGTACTTCCCGGAAGACGACACAATCCACCAAATAAAGAATCTGGAATAAGAGCACTAGCTGTTTACAACCCACTTCACTACCAAGAATTACCCGAGCTTTTCATGGATTATATTTCAAGTCTTACTGGAAAATCACCTTCAACCACTGGAGCAGGGTCTGAAGGCGCATTAACAAAGGGGCCATTTAATGCATTGCCTCCCATCATTGATCTTAATAATGCACTCACTTCTGCAATTCTAACTAAACAACCTCACTTCATCAGTGCAGCTGGATACGTTGGACCAAATTTTCGCGTAGACCATGACATCAGCCTAATTATTCCCGAGATATGGTCGCGGATGAAAATCAATGAAAGGGATCCGCAAAAAATGATAGATGAAGGACTCCTAGAACCCTGCAGCGAAATTAAAGGATTCACAAATACTGAGAGATTAGGTTACCGAATCACTCAAAAGTTTGTTACTCGATACTTTGGTAGAGTATTTGCAGACCCTGCAAGCATTTTCACTGAAGAAATGCTAAGACCAGAGCTTCAGGATAAGGAATCATTCGCCGATGGTCTCAGCAATATAATAGAAACACAGAGAAAAGTAGCAAAACTGTACTTCGAAGATGAAAGCTTCAATTATGCATGTCCTCCACTAAAAGCCTTACTGAAAATAATGGCTAATCCAAAGGAAGAGAAAAACTTAAGAAGTCTTGAAGTGCGCTCTCTATTTGATTCCGAAAACCTTATTAATAGCGATTGGTATAGAAAAAGAATCGAAGCAAAATGTAAGGTAGATCAAAGATTGTGGGAAAAACATTACAATGCCCTCAAAAACTTCAATGCTGATTCCATTTATAACGACGAGCAGGAAAAGTTGAACATTCCTGAAAAAATTATTTCTGTAAAAGAAAATATAGCAGCCACGAAAGATTCTTCCTATCCAGATTCCTTAATTGGAACAATAGGCGTTGACCCAACAGTTATCTAATTTTTTCTTTAAGAAGCCATCAATAACCATAGACTAACAAAACCTTAAAGGAGACATGGTTTTTAAATCAAACTTATTTACATTACCACAAATAATATCTGCCATTAATTTTCCAGTAACAGGACCAAGGCTTAAACCCATCATTGCATGACCAGTAGCTATAAAAACACCTTTGGAACTTGGTCCTGCGGGCCCTATATAAGGAAGCCCATCAGGAGAACAAGGTCTAAGACCTGACCATTGTTTTATTCCAGAAAAATCATTTTTTTGAAATTGAGGGAAATACTTTGGAATAGACTTGAGTATTCCGTTCACTCTACGCGAATTTACTTTTAGATCGTTATCTCCAAGCTCCATCGTACCTGCAAATCTGAGAGAACCATTGAAAGGCGTCACAGCAACTCGGGCTTCATTAAGAATAGAACAAATTGAAGGTAACTGAACTGGTTCAGTTAATGTCATCGAATACCCTTTTCCTGCCATTAATGGTAATTTCAGACCTAAACTATTTGCTAAACTTGATGACCATGAACCTCCAGCAATAACAAACTGATCTGCATCAATCACCTGAACTGATGTTGAATCCTTATCTTTATTAATTTGAAGACACTCTAGAGATCTTGCTCTGCCAGACTCAAAGATAAATTTTTCTGCAGACAGATTATAATATATATCAGCCCCCATTTTTATTACCTTTTCTTTAAGCTGTGACAAGAAAGCTCCAGGATTCATGTGACAATCTTGCTTAAACCATACTGCCCCATGAACATCCATTTCAATTGCTGGATCAATCTCAGCTAATCTTTTTGCATCACATAACTCAATATCTAGTCCTAATTCTTTCGCATCTTCTGCCAGTTCGGATTCTTCATTAAACGCTCTAGATGTTTTACAAAGCATCAACAAACCGTTTTTACTCAGGGCATATGACCCATCAGAGGCAAGTTCCACAAAAAGCTCACGACTATGTAGATTTAAATCTCTTATCAACTCTCGACTTCTTAGAACATGGCTCTTGTTGGCTGATTTCCAAAAAAGATATAACCATCTGAGCATATCAACATTAGGCCTTAACCTTATAGAAAAAGGGCTCTCTGGATTAAGCATCCAACGAAGACCAAGGGAAATCATACCCGGTGCAGCTAAAGGAACAAAATGACTGGGAACAACCATCCCAGCATTCCCTGATGAACAGTTGTCTACATTCTCAGCCCCCCGTTCAATAAGAACAACTTTCTTACCTGCAAGTAATGAATAATAAGCTATGCAAAGACCGATCACACCACCTCCAATAATCAATACCTTTTGATCTTTTGGCCTGTTATTAATTGATGAAGTCATTTAAAGTAAAAAAATCTCAAAAAAATTAGTCGATAATAAAATATATTTCGAATGAATACACCGAAAATAAAAAAGTATATAATTCCTTTAATTGTCATATGGATTTTTACAATCAAAGTTTCATTAGGATTAGAAAAACCAAATGTCCTTTTCATAGCGATTGATGATCAAAATGACTGGATAGGATGTCTAGGTGGCCACCCTCAAGTAAAGACACCTAATATCGATAAGTTAGCAGAAAATGGAACTGTCTTCTTAAATGCGCATTGTCAGTCACCTTTATGTAATCCATCAAGAACAAGTCTAATGACTGGCTTGAGACCAACAACAACAGGTATTTATGGACTTGCCCCATGGTTTCGGAAAGTAGGATCTATGAAAGACCTTATAACTCTTCCCCAGCATTTTCAAAATCATGGATATTTAACAATGAGTGCCGGAAAGATATATCATGGACGCTATGGAAGGGAAAATGGAAAAAATCAAGAATTCGATATTGTTGGACCAGCAGCTTCAGCCGCCCCTTTTCCGAATAAAAGACTCGTTGGAAAAACTCCTCAAAATCATAAGCTCGTGGATTGGGGAACTTTTCCTCACAGAGATGATGAGAAAGGAGACTTCAAGATTGCAAGCTGGGGCATCGAAAAACTAAATTCCAAACCTAAGGAACCTTTCTTTTTGGCATTAGGTTTTTTTCTTCCGCATGTGCCATGCTTTGCCACTCAGAAATGGTTTGATCTATATCCTGAAAATGAAATTAAGACCCCACAAATAATAGAAAATGATAGGTTAGATACACCAAGGTTTTCATGGTATTTACATTGGAGACTTCCAGAAGTACGGCTCAAATTTTTAGAAGAAAAAAACGAATGGCTTAACCTTACGAGATCTTACATGGCTTGTACAAGTTTTGTGGATCATCAGATCGGTAGAGTTATTGATACCCTCAAAAAGAACAACCAAGATAAAAATACCATAATCGTTTTATGGTCAGATCATGGATGGCATATAGGAGAAAAAGAAATCACTGGTAAAAATACTCTTTGGGATGACGGAACTCGGGTCCCTCTCATTTTTTCAGGACCAGGTATTAACAAAGGAAGATGCAAACAACCTGCAGAACTTCTCGACATATTCCCAACTCTTAACGAAATATGCAATCTTCCTACTTTAAACCATTTAGAGGGTCTTAGCTTAAAACCTCAGCTATCGAACTCTAAAACTAAAAGATTAAGACCAGCGATCACATGTCATAATCATGACAATAATGCCGTCCGCTCTGAAAATTGGCGGTATATTCTTTACGCAAATGGAAGTGAAGAATTTTATGATATGAAAAATGATCCAAACGAATGGAATAACTTAGCATCAAATGGGGAATACAAAGATCTTATGCTGGAACATAGAAATTGGATACCAGAAAAAAATAAAAAGCCTGTCCTTGGAAGTAAGTATAGAATACTGACTTACGATAAAGAAAACGGAGAAGTCATATGGGAAGGAAAGAAAATAAGAGAAACTGATTTAGTGCCTGAAATTTAAAGCTGGTATTTACGAATATGAATTCGACCTCCTCAAAAAGATATAGAATATCAAACAGGTTCGTTTAGATTCGTTTCCCAAACAGCCAAAAACTCTTTAGCTTTAGCAGGATCATTAAGTATTAAATCATTATTCTTATTAATATATTTATCTTTTTTCTCTATTTTAAAAGTCGCCCATTGGTTAGGTGCCATTTTTTTCTGTAACTCCAATGCAACTCTACCCATTGTCATCCGGACATTGACCTCAACTACATGTCTAAGGCGAAGATTTCCTTTACCATCACGCCACACAAAAGAATCAATTGACACTGGGCCCTGATAGTCATCCAACAACTTCTCTAACTCATTTGGGATAACTTCGTAATACCACTCAGAAAAAGAAGCTTCTTTAAATAAAAATTCCGCTATTTCTGAAGACAATAATTTGCTCCACTTAGGAGCCACTTTGATACCACGAAATCTTCCTCTATGATCATTTATTAATTCTGTTATTCCCACTAAAGAAATATTTTTTTCATCTTTTTGATAATGAACCGATAAATCTTGTACTCTCTGCACCCATGGTTCAGCAATTACAAACCCGTTATCTCTAATTACAGCACCAAGCCAAGCCTCCAAATTATCAGTTCTCTGATCTGCAATTCTAAGACCTTTACCAGCGCATCCGTAGCCAGGCTTGTAGGCAATTAAACCCCCTCTCAAGTAAGAAAGAGCAGTTCTCTGATCCTTACAAACCCCCCTGCTCGAATCAATTAGTTCCAAATTTTCTTCAAGTTGATATCCAATTTTTTTTGATAACAAACTATTAGTTAATGATGGTCTCCACTTTTCTTTTACTTTATCGGATACCATGCTAGAGAAAGGTTTTAAAAATTCTGATGCATCTGGTGACCATGCCCAAGGCCGCAAACCACCTAACTTTCTTTTACCTAATTCATTAATACTAATAACATCTGGCAATTCCAAACCTGCACGCTGC
>Ga0209404_10001120_pt1 | contig 18931 bp, 23 predicted proteins | sample TroAtlMetagenome_2_FD_187447 | JGI IMG/M metagenome (GOLD analysis project Ga0209404, IMG submission 187447) | Marine eukaryotic phytoplankton communities from Atlantic Ocean - Tropical Atlantic ANT8 Metagenome (SPAdes) (version 2) | ecosystem: Environmental > Aquatic > Marine > Oceanic...
GGATAATTTACAGCATCAATTGATAAATTATTAAAATCTTTTAATTTTTTATTATCGAATAGTGATTTTCTATCTTCAGGTCTATCAATTGTGCTTGGATCGCTAAATGAAACCCATTCTTCTTCTTCTTTAATATTCACTATATTGGCTAGATTAAAATCTTTTACATTATTTCTATCCAATATATATGAAAGAATTTCTAGATAATCATCATTACTAATTTTATGATTATTACCAGGCGGCATTGTATTAACTATAACTGAAAAGAGTGTTTCAAATTTATTTTGCCATTTTTCTAAAAAAATTCTCCCTATTAATTCACTGCCGTGTGATGAACCTCGTAAGGATAATGAATGACATTCTGCACAATTTTCTGCATATAAGAATTCTCCATTTTTTTTATTGTTTGTTTCAGCTAACAAAGGCACAAAAATAAAAGACAAGTATATTAAAAAAACAAAAAAGAATTTCTTTTTAAAGCTATCCATAATAATTAATATAATTTATAAAATCTAAAATCACTATTTTTATATAGGTTACAAATGATAGCAATTATAGCAATATCAATTTTTATTCTGATTATTTTTCTTTTAAATAAAATAACTTTTGGAAGATTTGATTAATTTTCTTTTTGCATCCAAGAAATTATCGGTAAAACAGGAATTACCCAAATTAAACCAGCTATAAGATAAAATAAGAAAACCATAAAACCTTTTAGATTTGGTAATAATATCTCTGCTAAAACAGCAACAATACCAATAAATAAAATCAACCATATAGGTATAACAATTGTTCCAATTAATTTTTTTATTCTATTGTTAATCTTCATAACTATACCTATATACATATGTGAACAATATAGATGATTTATTTTGATAAGTTTTACAATAAATAAAGAAAACAAACCATTAATTATTTGGATCTCTACATTGATATTAATGTTGTTCACTCTAGTGTTGGTTGGAGGGGCAACAAGAGTTACTGACTCTGGTTTATCAATAACAGAGTGGGAGCCTATAATAGGTGTATTCCCACCTTTTTCATTTGAATCCTGGATGTTTGAGTTTGAGAAGTACAAAAAAATACCTGAATATACTCTCATTAATTATCAAATGAGTTTATCTGAGTTTAAGGTCATTTATTTATGGGAGTGGGGTCATCGTTTTCTAGCTAGAATTGTTGGATTAATTGCTTTATTGCCTTTTGTTTATTTTTTAATTTCAAAAAAACTGTCAAAATCACAATTAGTAAAATCATTATTAATTATTATTTTGATTGGTATTCAAGGATATATTGGTTGGTATATGGTGCAAAGCGGACTAACTGAAAGAGTTGATGTCAGTCAATATAGGTTAGCAACACATCTAACAATGGCTTTCATTATAATATATGTCAGCTTTATATTGTTATTCGACATGATGGCTTTAAAAGGAAGCTTTTCATCAACTTTTTCTAAATTATGGTCTACTTTTTTTGTAAGTCTAATTTTTTTACAAATATTTCTTGGCGGAATAGTTTCCGGCCTTGATGGAGGGTTAATCTACCCAACATGGCCATTAATGGGTAATACATTCTTACCTCTAGATTACTGGAGTATAGATTTAGGTTTTTTGAATATTTTTGAAAATAGATCCAACATCCAATTTAATCACAGAACTTTGGCTTATTTAATATTATTTTTATCCTTAATTAATGCTTGTATATTTAAAAAAAATAGAGCCCTTTTTAAGGTTTCTAATATTTTGCTAATAATTGTTCTTGTGCAAATCTTTTTTGGTGTAGTTTCAATTTTATTTTATATGCCTTGGCAAACTGCATTATTGCATCAATTTTTTGCTTTAATTTTATTTTCTTTTTCTATTTTTTATCGATCAATTATTTTTAATAGTAAATAATTACCTCATAATAAATTATTGTTTTTATTTAATTAAATTATAAGTATTGACATAAATTAACTATTCTATAAAAGGATTTTAAATTTGGATTTATAACTATGAAAACAATTTCTACAAAACAAAGTGAAGTTGAAAAAAAGTGGATACTTATTGATGCAACAGATGTTGTTGTAGGTAGGGTGGCTTCTTTTATCGCAAATAGACTTAGAGGTAAACATTTAGCCTCTTTTACTCCTCATGTTGATGATGGCGATCATGTAATAGTTGTAAATGCTGAAAAGATACATTTTACTGGAAACAAATTAATAGATAAAAAATATTATAAGCATACTGGTTATCCAGGTGGAATTAAAATGCAAACCCCTGAAAATATTCTTTCAAGTAAATTTCCTGAAAGAATACTAAGAAAAGCTATCGAAAGAATGATGCCTTCAGGACCTTTGGCAAACAAACAAATAAAAAATTTAAAAATTTATTGTGGTAACGAACATCCTCATGAATCTCAAAAACCTGAATTAATAGATTTTAAATCTATGAATGAAAAAAATGGAATAAGATAAATAAATGGTAGAACAAGAAAATACAGAAGAAATAAAAAGTTTTGAGGATTTGTCAAAAACTGAAAACAGTGAAAATGACATGATACTTCCTGAAAAAGAAATTGATGATCTCGGTAGATCTTATGCAACCGGAAAAAGAAAAGATGCTGTTGCTAGGGTTTGGCTTAAGCAAGGATCAGGCAATATCACAATCAATGGGAAATCATCTGATGATTATTTTGCAAGACCTGTTTTAAGGATGTTAATTAATCAACCTCTTATTGCTTCTGAGAGAAAAGAACAATTTGATGTTATTTGCTCTGTAACAGGAGGAGGTCTTTCCGGACAAGCAGGTGCTGTTAGGCATGGTATTTCTAAAGCTTTAGTTCTATTTGAACCTGAATTGAAGAAAGTTTTAAAATCTGGTGGTTTCTTAACCCGTGATTCAAGAGTTGTAGAAAGAAAGAAATATGGAAGGCGTAAGGCGAGACGTAGTTTCCAATTCTCAAAGCGTTAATAATTTTTTATAAAAAAAATATGAGCGCTTTTTTAAGCGCTCTTTTTTTATGTAACAAAAAGTTATAAGGTATAAAAATGAATCAAAATAAGATAAATATAGCCGTTCTCGGCGCATCAGGTTATACAGGCGGTGATTTAATTAAAATACTATTAAATCATAATAATGCTAATATTTTTGCTTTATCTGCTCACTCTAAATTAGGTATGAATCCTTCTGATGTTCATGCTTCGTTATTTAATGCTAAATTACCGGATTTTATAAGTGTTAATGAAATAGATTTCAATCAAATTGATTTGGTTATATCTGGTTTACCGCATGACAATTTACACAATATTATCAAAGACATACCAAGTAAATGTAAAATAATAGACATGTCTGCTGATTTTAGATTTTCTGATGTTAATATATATAACCAATATTACGAAACTTCACATAATTCACCTGAATTACTTAGTGATAGTGTATACGGGTTATCAGAGATTTTTAGAGAAAAAATTAAAGATTCTAGGATTGTTGCTTGTCCAGGTTGTTATCCTACTGCAGTTCTATTATCAATTTTACCACTTATTAAAGAGAAAATTATTTCTTTAGAAGATATTATTGTTGATGCAAAGTCTGGTGTTTCGGGCGCAGGTAGAGGAAGCAAAGAAGAACTAATGTTTTCAGAGATATCTGAAAGTATGAAACCTTATAACATCGCAAAACATCGACATACTCCTGAAATTGAACAAATTATTGAAAATATAAGCAGTAAGGAAATAAAAATAAATTTTACACCACATTTAATTCCAATAAATAGAGGGGAATTAGTAACTATCTATGTGAAGACAATTAATGGATCGAAAGCAAAAGAAGCAATTTCTTGTTTAAATTCATATTATAAAGAAGATGCTTATGTTCATATTTCAAATCAAGGTATTCCATCTGAAACCTCTAAGGTGAGGGGTTCAAATAATTGTTTGATTTCTATTTTTGACGATAGAATTGATGGAAGAATTATAATTTCGACTTCAATAGATAATTTAATAAAAGGTTCAGCTGGTCAAGCAATTCAAAATATGAATATTATGTTCGATTTTGATGAAAGTGAAGGCTTAACTAGTTTTGGAATGTACCCATAAGTAAGAAAATGAAATCCCTTTTTTTGATATTTTTTTGTATTTTTTTGATGTCTTGTGGAACAAGAGAGTCAATAAAAAATAAATATTTATATAGTGAAACAGTTATGCAGCTATTAAGTGATCAAGAATATTATGACCTTGATAAAAATGCAAAATGGCCAAGTGATGATAATAATTTCTGCTATATAAGTAGTAATAAAAAAGTTATGAATTAAGTATTATGAAAAAGCTTGAAAAATTAGATAGGCTTCCACCTTATGTTTTTGCAGAAGTCAACCGCATTAAAGATGATGCGCGTTCTAAAGGGAAAGATATAATTGATTTTGGCATGGGTAATCCTGACTCACCAACTCCTAAACATATAGTTGATAAATTAATTGAGGCTGTTCAAGATCCAAAATCTCATCGTTATTCTTCATCAAAAGGTATAACTGGCTTAAGAAGAGCACAAGCAAAGTATTATGAGAGAAGGTTTAATGTTAAATTAGATCATGAGACAGAGGTAGTTGCTACTCTTGGTTCTAAAGAGGGCTTAGCAAACATGGCTCAAGTGTTGAGTGTTCCAAGTGATACATTTTTAGTTCCTAACCCAGCATATCCAATTCATGCTTTTGGATTTATTATATCAGGAGCTAATTTAATTCATTATCGTATTAATGAAGAAATTGATTTGATGTCTGAAATAGCTGAAAAGGTTGAATCATCAAAAACACCTGTAAAAGCTATTATTATAAATTTTCCATCAAATCCTACCGCTCGAATTTGTAGTAGAGATTTTTATAAAGAAATTGTTTCTTACGCTATTAAAAAAGATATCATACTTATATCTGACCTAGCTTACTCAGAAATTTATTTTGATGAAGAAGACAAACCAACATCCATTTTAGAGATAGATGGCGCAAAAGATGTGGCTGTTGAATTTACTTCAATGTCAAAAACATTTTCTATGCCAGGATGGAGAATGGGCTTTGCTGTGGGGAATGAGTATTTAATTTCAGCTCTTACAAGAATAAAATCTTATCTTGACTATGGAGCTTTTACACCAATTCAGGTTGCTTCTGTAACAGCTTTAAATAGCCATGAAAAATTTATTGATGATATAAGAATGGTTTACAAAGAGAGAAGAGATATATTAGTTGAATCATTTTCTAATGCTGGTTGGGATATACCTGCTCCAAAAGCAACTATGTTTGCTTGGTCACCAATTCCTGAAAAATATAAGGAAATGACTTCCTTAGAGTTTTCAAAATTGCTTTTAGAAAAAGCTGATATTGCTGTCTCGCCAGGGTTAGGTTTTGGAGAATACGGCGAAGGTTTTGTTAGACTCTCAATGGTAGAGAATGAGCAAAGAGTAAGACAAGCTGCAAGAAATCTTAGAAAAATAATGAAATGACGAAAAAATTGAATATTGGAATTGTTGGCCTAGGAACAGTTGGTTCAGGAGTAATCAAAAGCATTGAAAAGAACAAAGACTATTTTATAAATAATTATAATGTTGAGTTTAATATTTTAGGCATATCCGCAAATTCTAAGAATAAAGAAAGATCCTTTAATGTTTCAAATTATAAATGGTTCGATAATCCTCTAGATATAATTAATGAGAGCAATGTTGATACAATAATTGAGTTAATTGGTGGTGAAGATGGTTTGGCCTATGATTTAGCAATTAACTCTCTAAAAAATGATAAAAACTTTATAACTGCAAACAAGGCATTAATTTCTAAACATGGAGAGGAGCTATCAATTCTTACAGAAAAACATAAAAATTTTTTTGGGTTTGAGGCTTCTGTAGCAGGAGGCATTCCAATAATCAAAACTCTCAAAGAAAGCCTTATTTTAAGTGAAATTAGAGAGATTTATGCAATTTTAAATGGTACTTCAAATTATATTTTATCAAACATGAGTAAATTAAAGATAAGCTTTGATGATGCCCTTAAAGATGCTCAAGATAAGGGTTATGCCGAATCTGATCCCACTCTTGATATTAATGGTGAAGATTCCGCCCATAAATTATCAATTTTAAATTCTATAATTTTTTCTGAAATACCATCTTTTAATAGCATTCATGTTAGAGGAATTGAAAATATAGAACTTATAGACCATCATCATTCATCTGAATTTGGTTATAATATAAGATTAATTGCTTTATCGCATATTACAGATAATGGCGTTTATAAGGAAGTAACGCCTATGTTAGTAAATAAGGATAGCTCTTTAGGAAGAGTTGATGAGGCAAACAATATAATAAAGATAATTGGCCAGGAAAGTGGAGATGTTGTTTTGGAGGGGCAAGGCGCAGGAGAAGGCCCAACCTCTTCATCAGTTATTTCTGATTTGATTGATTGCGCTATTGGCTCAAAATTACATTTATTTAGTAAATCACATTCTGAATTATCAAATAATATAGACAAAATTTCATCTGAGGAAAGACCATATTATTTAAGAGTTTTTTTAAAGGATAAGAAAGGTTCTATGTCTAGTTTAACTAAATTCTTAAGTGATAGTAATATTTCATTAGATAAGATAATTCAAAAAGACGAAAATAATAATAATGAAAATAACTTTAAGCCAGTTATCATGATTACATATCCTGTGAAAAAAGATGAAATTGATTCATTAATTGATATATTAAGTAACTCAGATATTGTATCTTCTGAACCACTACATATGCCAATTTTAGTTAAGGGTTAAAAAAATGTCAGATAAAATATTAGATAGAGTGCTCACTCTTGAGCTTGTTAGAGTTACAGAACGGGCTGCTGTAGCTGCATCATATCTTGTTGGAAGAGGAAATGAAAAGGATGCTGACCAAGCAGCTGTTGATGCAATGCGTAAAGAATTAAACCAACTTGATATTGATGGTGAAGTTGTAATAGGCGAGGGCGAGAGAGATGAGGCGCCTATGCTTTTTATAGGCGAAAAAGTTGGAAGCGGAAAAGGTCCTAAAGTTGATATAGCACTTGATCCTTTGGAAGGAACAACCCTTACAGCAAAAGGTCAAGCTGATGCGTTAACAACAATAGCAATGGCTGAAAAAGGCTCATTACTTAATGCCCCTGATGTTTATATGCAAAAAATTGCCATTGGTCCTGGATGTCCAGATAATCTCATCTCACTTGAAGAGGATCCTGAAAAAAATGTTACAGAGCTTAGTAAGGCACTTAATAAACCTATTGAACAAATAACTGTTTGTGTTCTTGATAGACCAAGACATGATAATTTAATTGAATCTTTAAGATCAGTAGGCGCAAAAGTAAGATTAATACAAGATGGAGATATTGCTGGAGTAATCCATACAACTGAAAAATCTACTGGCATTGATATGTATATGGGGATAGGAGGGGCTCCTGAAGGAGTTTTAGCTGCTGCTGCTCTTCGTTGTATTGGTGGGCAAATGCAAACTAAATTAATATTGGAAGATCAAGAAAAAAAAGATAGAGCAGCAAGATTAGGAATCACAGATATAGATAAAGTTTATAATCTTAATGACATGGTAACAGGAGATGCATTATTTGCAGCAACCGGTGTTACTAATGGCTCAATACTATCAGGAATTGAAATTAATAGTGGGATATGGACTCATACAATTGTAATGCGTTCATCTTCTAAAACTATTCGCTGGATTACTGCTCATCATCAAAATATAGATAAATTTAATTCACAAGACTAATAATGAATGAAAATCTTCTGACTATTGAAAAAAGATCATCAATTAATGGTACTTTTTGGAAGAAACGTTTAATTGATAACAATATAGATACCGATAAAATATCTGATTCAAAACTTAATAATATTTTAGAAACTATTTTATACGGAAGAAATATCAAAAAAGAAGATTTTGATGATTTCTTAGATCCTAAAGTAAATAACCTAATAATAGATCCTAACGAATTAGTTGATATGAATATTGCTATAAAAGAAATTACATCCGCAATGATCGATAATAAAAAAATTGGAATTATTGGTGATTATGATGTTGATGGAACAACATCTTCTTCTTTGCTTACAAATTTCTTTGATCATTATAATATTAATTCTGATGTTTATATTCCAGATAGACTTAAAGACGGTTATGGCCCAAATATTTTTGCATTTGATCAATTTATCGAAAAAGGAATTGATACTGTAATTACAGTTGATTGCGGGTCTGCATCAATTAAACCACTAGAACATGCTAGTAAAAATGGTATTAAAGTTATTATTATTGATCATCATAAAGTTGATAATGTTCTTCCTAAATGTTTTGCCCATATTAATCCTACAAGAAAAGATGATAAATCTAATTTAAATCATTTGGCGGCTGTAGGTTTAACATTTCTATTTATTGTTGCCCTTAGGAGAGCATTAAGAGAAGTAGAAGAATTTAATAATATTGATGAACCAAACTTAAAAAAATATCTTGATATAGTAGCGTTAGGTACGATTTGTGATGTTGTTCAACTAAAATCATTAAATCGAGCTTTTGTTAAAGAAGGCTTAAAAATAATAAATAATACAGATAAATTAGGAATCAAAAGTTTATGCTCTGTTTCTGGAATTAAGGATATTGATGTTTACGAACTTGGTTATATTTTGGGGCCGAGAATTAATGCAGCCGGTAGAACAGGATCGCCTGAGTTGGGTTTTAGACTTTTAACTTCAGATAATAACGATGAAACGAATGCCATAGCTGATAAATTAAATGAACTTAATAAGGAAAGACAAAATATTGAAAGGAAGGTTTTAGATCAATCTTTAGAAAAAGTAGAAAATTATATGAAAGAAAATGGTCTAAATGATTATCCAAGCTCAATATTTGTTTCTAGTGATAATTGGCATTTAGGAGTTTTGGGAATAGTTGCAAGTCGGTTAAAAGATAAATTCCATCGACCATCATTTGTAATATCTGCAAATGAAGACTTATGTACTGCCTCAGCAAGATCATTACCAGGAATTGATATTGGAAAAATAATAATAGAGGGCGTTAATCAAGGAATTCTTTTGTCAGGCGGAGGACATGCAATGGCAGGTGGATTCAGTTTACATAAAAATAAGATAGATGAATTTAATCAATTTTGTGATCTTAAAATTTTAGAATTAGATAGCGATATTCTTACAAAAAAGACTCAAAAATATGATGACATACTTGATGGCGTAGAAATTGATAGAAATTTTTACGAATTTATAAATAAAGCGTCACCATACGGACAAGGCAATCCAGAACCTAAATTTATTGTACCTAATGCCGAGATTGAGTTTTGCAAAGTTGTAGGTAAAGGGCATCTAAAACTTAAAATTTCTGGAAATAACTATAAAAACTTAGATGGCATCGCATTTAATGCTATAGGAACCCCTTTAGGTGATTTGATAACAAATCATTCGGGAAGTTTAATTCATTTTATTGGTGTAATTAGAAAAAATGATTGGCAGGACTTTAAGGGTATACAATTACAAATATTTGATGCATTTATAGCCTAGATTCGTTAATAATTTTTCGATATAAATATATAGCGCGGTCCCTTCGTCTATCGGTTAGGACGCCAGGTTTTCAACCTGGAAAGAGGGGTTCGATTCCCCTAGGGACTGCCATAATATACAAACTATAAGAGTAAAAAAAATGATTAATAAATTTCCTTATCTAGCGATTATATCTTTTTTGCTTTTAGCTTCTAATATTCAAGCAAAAACAATAACTACTGAAGAATACGCTCGATCGGCATGGGGCGATATTGAGCAAGTAGAAATAGATACTGTTAAAATTAATGATAACCTGTACCTTCTATATGGTGTTGGTGGAAATATCGCTGTATCAATTGGCAGAGATGGAGTCTTAATAGTTGATGACCAACTTCCTTTAATATTTCCTAAAATCAAAGAAGCTATAAAAAGACTTAGCAAAAAAGATATAGTTTATACTATTAACACTCATTGGCATTGGGATCACGCTGATGGAAACCTTGCCTTAAATACAGATATTACAAAAATTATATCTCATTCTAATGCTAGAAAAAATATGGCAGATGGGGGCTTAATTAATATGGGAGTTACCAAACTTAATCAAGATCCTTACCCCGAAGAGGCGCTTCCTGTAATCACACATGATAAAGGTATGACATTATATTTCAATGATGAGAAGGTTGATATTATTCATTTTGGGCCCGCTCACACAACAGGAGATTCAATTATTTATTTCAATAATAGCAACGCTATTCACTTTGGTGATGTTTTTTTTAGTGATTCATACCCTTTTATTGATGTTGATAATGGTGGTAGTATTTCTGGAGTTATAAATTTTCTCGAAGAAGCAACTAAAATTATGGACTCAGAAACTATTGTAATGCCTGGACATGGAAATATTGCAAATCTCTCAGATGTAATAGAAACCATTGAAATGCTTAAGATTGTGAAATCTAAAATTGTCAATATGATTAAAGAGGGAAAGACTCTGCAAGAGGTCTTCGATGCAAAACCTACAAAGGAATTTGACAAAAAATACGATATCTCTTCAATAGGATACTTTGTTGATAGGGCTTATGCCAGTTTAAAAAAGGATAAATAAATTATTAGTTATTTATATTTTTTTTATTGTTAAAATAGCCCCTTAAACCAATATATGTGTGTATAATATTTACAATCACAAAAGCATATAAATCCAAGACAATAAACATTATTGCACCAGAAAACCGCCCTAAGGCTGTAACAATATAACCACTCAATCTAGATTTAGGTTTTGTCGAGCTCACCAAATAAACACCAAGTAAACTTATTACAACTATGACCCATTGGCCGTATTTTATAAATTGTTCTGCATTTATTAAATCCATTTAAATTCTCCAAATTTTTTTAAGAATTACGTAAGCAGTTTTTAAATATATATTCAGCTCTTTTATAAGGATCGGGAAATCTTTCTCTTAAATATTTTGACCTTATTTCAAGACTTACATCTTTCTTAGATTCACACATTTTTACAATCTCTCTTTTGTTAGCATCACCTTGACCTAAACAGCATCTATCATCAATGGCAGCCAATATATAATCATCCCCTGTAAGCTCCTTTGATGATTGGTAAAAATCACAACCTTGTATATATGAAAATATAGGATTATTTAAATCAGGAAGCTTTTCATCAGATCTATTTATATGCATTAAATCAATTAAAATTCCAGCTACTGGGTGATTAACCTCAGAAATAAAATTCATAGCACTATCCAATGTTTTAGTATTGGTAAACTCTCCAAATTCGAGACAAACTCTTATATTTTCTTTTGCATACTCACACATTTTATAAAATTGACTAAGAGCCTTATGAAGGTCATCATGTCTATTTACAACCAAGATATTTTTAGCCGATAACTCAAGTCCAACATCAATAATAATTTTGTGGTTATCACTTAAATTCTCATCGTTTTCAAGCCATGTAACTTCAATATCGATTAGCTGGATTTCAGTTTTTTCAAGAGATTCTTTTGTTTTACTAAGAGCATTTTTATTCCATGTTGTATTTGTGTCTAACCACATACCTGATGATTGAAAACCAGCCTGATTGGCTATTAATGGAATGTCCCAAGGTAAAGCATCGGGTACACATCCAGCTGCCATTGCCCATAAAGGTTTTTTTTCTTTATTGCTCAATTTTTGAAACTTTTAATTAATTTACATGATTACCAATTGATCGGTAATTACAAACATTTCCACGCTATCTTCTTCAATGCCATCATTTGACATTGCTTTAGCGGTTTCTTCAGAAGTAAATATTTCGTTAAATTTATCTAAATCATCAGTTTCAAAAATAGCTAACACAGAATTATTATCAGTTGCCCCCATATAAGCAATTGAAACACCTTGGCTTTTGAATAAATCACCATGTGTTTTAAATTCTTCTTTCCATTTATCTGAACTTTCTACTTTTGCTCTCACTCCAACTAAAGGCATCTTTTTGCTCCATATTAAATTTGATTATGACTCTATCACTTATATAAGTTATAACAATAAAATGTTTTTTCTAAGATTATTTGGTTGGACTATTGCATGGTTATTTTTAAGCTATTTAATTTATCTGCTTGTTGTTTAATTAATTTTATTAATATTTAACTTTATTTATCACTCTTTGGTTTTTCATCAACTTCATTTATTATAAAAAAATGATTAGCAAGGATGATATTAGAGATTTTAAAGATTATATTGATAAAAGTTCTAATATTGTAATCTTTACTGGAGCTGGGATTTCTACAGAATCTGGTATTCCTGATTTTAGAAGTCCTGGAGGTATTTGGACTAAATTTAAACCTATTGATTTTTCAGAATTTATGGCATCCGAAGAGGTTAGGGTAGAATCTTGGAGAAGGAAATTTAATATTGATAGTGAAATAAGTAATGCCAAGCCTAATGCAGGCCATATTGCTATTTCTGAACTAGTTTCAAAAGGTAAAATAAAAAAGGTTATTACTCAAAATATTGATAACCTTCATCAAGACTCTGGTGTTCCATCTGATCAAGTAATAGAGTTACATGGCAATACTACCTATGCTAAATGCTTATCTTGTGAAAAACGATATGAAATTGAGGATATAAAAAGACAATTTCTTAAGACAAATCAAGCTCCGATATGTGATATTTGCGGTGGAATAGTAAAAACGGCAACTATTTCATTTGGTCAATCTATGCCTGAAAAAGAGATGATAGAATCTCAAAACGCAACTCTAAACTGTGATTTATTTATTGCTATAGGATCTTCTTTACAGGTTTATCCCGCTGCAGGATTTCCTATTCTTGCAAAGCGTAATGGATCTAAACTCATTATATTAAATAGGGAGCCAACTGATCTTGATAGCTATGCTGATTTGATTTTAAATTACGAAATAGGTATTTTTATGAATGAGGTATTCTCATTAAATAATTGATTATTAAGTATAATCTTCTAATTTATCAAAATCTTTAAGAACCCCCTTTGAGGTTTTAACTGTAATAGGATTGTATTTTTTTATTATAGGCTTAAGGCCAACATCTCTATTTTCAGTATTAATATCTCTTAATATCATTTTAAGAATTTTTACAGGAAAAATAATTGGATTACCTGTCTTTTTGTAGCTTTCAGGTGTACATATTTTTTTACAACCTGCATTTATAAATCTATCAATTAAAAGGTTTAAATCACTGGCCTTTACTAATGGCATATCACCTAAGCCAATAATGACACCAGTTGATTTATTTTGAATATTGTGAATAGCAACTTTTATTGAAGAAAGTATTCCTTTAGAAAAATCCTTATTATAAAATGTATCTAGATTAAATTTTAAAGCTATCTTATTAATTTTATCACTTTCATATCCAGTTATAATATTGTTACAGTCAATATTGGAATCTAAATAATTTTCTATAGTATGTTCGATTAACGGTTTATTTTTATATTTTTTTGTAAGTTTATTTATTTTGCCAGTTCTTGTTGAAGACCCTGCAGCAAGAATAAATGACTCAATATGCATTATCTTAATTTCCAATCATCTCTCATATCTAAATCTAGATAATTATGATGCCTTAGAGATGCTATTATTTCAGACATAATTGATATTGCTATTTCATTTGGTTTTGCAGCATTTATCGGTAAGCCAATAGGTCCATTTACTCTTTTTATTATATTCTCGCTGAAGCCAGAATTCTTCAATCTTTCAATCCTTTTATTATGAGTTTTTTTACTTCCCAATGCGCCTATATAAAAACATGAAGAATTAAGAGCATTAGTTATAGCTGGATCATCAAGACTAGGCTCATGAGTTAATGTAACTATTGCTGTCCGATTATCAATATTAAGATCTTCAAAGCAATCCTCAGGCCAAGAATTAATTACCCTATCATCAGGAAACCTTTCTTTAGAAGCAAAAGCCTCTCTTGGATCAATAATAGTAACATCAAAGTCTAATAATTTTGCAATCTTGCTTAAATATTGTGAAATATGAACTGCCCCAAAGATTATTATTTTAAGGGGAGGGTTGTATGGATTAATGATAACCTCTTCACCATTATAATTAGCAATTATAAGTTGATCTTTAAGAAGTGCATCTTGGACTAATTTTTGAATATCTGTTAATTTTTTTTTATCAGAGATAATAATTTCAACATTATCATCATTAATTTTTGAGACTGTGCAAAATGGCTTTTTATCTTTGTTAAGACTTATAATCTCTTCTAATATTTTATTATCCATCAGATTTAAGAATTTCTAATCTAATTCTAATATCACCACCACACGCAAGACCAACCTCCCAAGCAGTATCATTTGTGATACCATAATCAATTATTTTAACTTTTGGTTTATCAAATAATTCTAATGCATTAGCAACAACATCGCCTTCGACGCATCCACCAGAAACAGAACCTATCATATGACCATCATCTCTTATTGCTAATTGCGAACCTGCTCTTCTTGGTGCAGATCCCCAAGTCTTTAATACCGTAGCTAATGCAACTTTGTGACCTGCATTAATCCAATCATTTGCTTTTGAAAGAACTTCTATATTGCTCATATTAAATTTTCTACTGCTCTTAAAGCCATAACATCAACTAAGTTTGCTCTATATGCTGAATCAGCATGAATATCAGACATTACGCCTTCAGAGCTAAGTTTAATATTTTTGGCATTTTCTAGTGATAGGTTATCTGATAGGGCTTCTTCCATTTCGATCCATTTAAATACACCATTCTCACTTGCTCCAGTAACAGCAACATTAACAGTATCATCAAAAACCGAAACATATACTCCTGCCATTGCGTATCGTGAAGCAGGATTAGGAAATTTCATATATGATGACTTCTTTGGAATATTAAATTCAATAGATAAAACTATTTCATTTTCTTCTAAGGCTGTTTCAAATAAACCAATAAAAAAATCTTCAGCATTTATTTCTCTTTTATTAGTTTTAATTTTTGCATTTAAACTTAAGCATGCAGTTGGGTAATCAGCAGTTGGATCATTATTAGCAATCGATCCACCGATTGTACCCATATTCCGAACATGAGGATCGCCAATTCCTTCAGCTAATGAGGCTAGTGATGGAATTTTGTTAATAACAATATCTGATGATGAAACTTCATGGTGTGTTATTGTGCTGCCAATTGTTAATGAATTTCCATTATCATTAATAAAATTTAACTCTTCAACCCCAGATATATCAACAAGAGTTGATGGTGAGGCCAATCTTTGCTTCATTGTTGGAATTAAAGTTTGTCCTCCTGCAAGAATTTTTGCTTCTTCGCTTTCATTTAAGAGCTTTTCAACTTCTTCAATTGTATTAACTTTTTCATATATAAAATTATACATTATTAACCTACTTATTTGCTGCTGCTAGTATCGATTTCACTATGTTTTGATAACCAGTACATCTGCATAAATTACCTTCAAGTTCTTCTCTAACCGTTTTTTCATCTAAATTAGGCTTTCTATTAATAATATCTATAGCAGCCATAATCATTCCAGGAGTACAGAAACCACACTGAAGACCATGATGATCTCTAAAGGCTTCTTGAACAGGGTGAAGATTATCCCCGTCAGCAACACCTTCAATAGTTGTAATATTTTTTCCGTTAGCTTGAACAGCTAACATAGTACAGCTTTTCACAGCTTTGCCTTCAAGGTGAACAACACATGCTCCGCATTGACTTGTATCACAGCCTACATGTGTGCCAGTAAGGTCCATGTCATCTCTTAAAAAGTGGACTAATAATTGTCTTTCCTCTACTTCGGTCGATAAATCTTGACCATTAACATTAATATTGACTGTGGGCATTTTTTCCTCAAATAATTTGTTATGATAAACTATACCAAAATAACACTGATAAAGAAGTTAAAATAATTAATACTATAATCCATAAATTTTGACTTAATCCTTTTGACTGTTCTTCAATTACTTCAACATCATCAAGATTACTATCCTGTGGGTTTAGAATTTCATTAAATTTACCAAAAAAATCATCTGCTAACTTATTGGCTGTTGTTTCAATCAATCTTTGTCCAATTTGTGCTAGTTTTCCACCAACATTTGCATCTACATTATACTTAAGTAATGTTCCTTCAGATACTTCTGTTAATTCAACATTAGCTGCACCTTTAGCAAAACCAGCTGCGCCACCAGTCCCTTCTCCAGTTAAAGTATAGCTAGTTGGTGGATTAATATTTGACAAAACAATATTTCCTGTAAATTTAGCGCTAATTGGTCCAATCTTTGTTTTCACAGTTGCAGTTAAATTATTTTCATCTTTTTTTTCTACATTTTCAGCACCAGGAATAGCTAATTTAAGTTTTTCAGGATTATTTAAAGCATCCCAAACATCCTGTTTTGGGGCATTAATAATTTTTTCGCCATTCATTTTCATTTTATTATCCTGTTTATATATATTTTCATATTATCTATTGAATAATATTTCAATGCTATTGTTATTTTTTCCTATTTTTCTTGGCAATAAAATGCAAATAAGATAAATAATTTGATATTAATTTACAGAGGGAATCATGGAAATACAACTAACTGATGGAATGCTTATCTCAGGCATTATACTAGCGGTAACTTTTATTGGCATATTTACAGAAACTTTACATGGCTTTCATAGATCAAAAGTAGCAATGCTTGGAGCCGGCGTAATGCTAGTTACTGGAATGTCTTATGGTTTTTATGATCCCGGTAGCGCATTTATGGCAGTTGATTGGAATGTAGTCTTTTTGCTTGGTTGTATGATGGCAATTGTTTCAATAATGATTCAAACAGGTGGCTTTGAGGTAATGGCTACAAATATTGGTCGAATATCTAAAGGTCGAAAGTTTATGTTGATGGCCTTACTTGGGACTGCTGTGACAGGCCTTTCATTGTTATTAGATAATGTTACTACTGTTGTAATATTTGGTCCTTTAATAATTTTAATTTGTCAGTCACTTAAAATAACTCCTATTCCTTATTTATTAGCTGCAGCATTATTATCAGACACAGGGGGTGTTGCCACATTAGTTGGTGATCCTCCAAATTTAATGATTGGTTCTGCATTTGGTATAGATTTTAATACTTTCTTAATCCATATGGGTGGAATTGTTTTATTGGCTTGGCTAGGCACATTAACAACCCTAAGAATTATATTTAGAAAAGAACTTAGCTCACCTGCAGAAGGAACATTTGAAGATAGAATTGATTATAAGGATAAGTCACTTTGGAATAAATCGGTTTTTGTTTTACTTTTAATGGTTGTACTGTTTGTGATTCATGGAACAATTCATTGGCAACCATGGATGGTTTCAGGACTTGGTTTAATCATTCTTGTTTTCTTAGGAAAATCTCTTGATTTAGATGAAGTTATGGAAAAAGTAGAAATGCAACTACTTATATTCTTTATTTCTTTGTTTATGCTAGTTGGTGGTGTTGAAGGAAGTCAATTCTTAGAATATCTCGGTCAGTTCATTATACCATTTGTTGAGAGCGATTTATTTATGGCAACTTTAATTTTAATGTGGGTTGCTGCAGTTATGTCAGCTGCTATCGATAACATTCCATTTACAGCAGCAATGATACCAATTATTGCATCAATTGGTGACCCAGCTCTACAAACCCCTTTATTATGGGCCTTGGCTCTAGGTGTGGGCATGGGTGGAAATGGAACACATATTGGTTCAACAGCAAATGTATTTATTGTTACCATCTCTGAAAGATTAGCAAAAGATAAAGGTGATCCATCTCTTGCAATCACACCACTTAAATGGTTCAAATATGGTTTACCTGTAATGATTGTTACATTGATAATTTGTTCAATCGTATTAACATTGTTCTGGGATTTCTATGCTAATCCATTAGATTCAATTGTTTATGATCCAAACGCATCTGGACACTAATTAATGGGAAAAGTTGTACCTAAGGGCTTTATTCTTAATGAAGGAAGAGGCCCTTATACAACTCATAATGGACCATTCTACATCAATACATCATCTAGCCCATGGTTACACGGAACTTTTATTTTAGACCGTCATTGTAATGGCGCACAAATAGCGCATGGTGGAATGCTTATGTCATTTGCAGATGGTATATGTGGACATGCCGTATATAAAGAGACCAGAATCGCTGGAGTTACTATTAAACTAAATTCTGAATTTCTATCAGCTGCAAGACCTGGAGAATGGCTAGAAGGTTATGCAAAAGTTAATTCAACTAAAGACGATTTTGTTTTTTGTGAATCTAAACTTTATGTTGGTAATAGAGATGTACTTTTAGTAAATTCAATTTTTAAATTAAGATCTAATAAGGCACAAAAAAAGATAATAAAGAAAAGACGTTAAAATTTCTTTATGATAATAACACAGCATCGGGGCGTAGCGCAGGCTGGTAGCGCACCTGGTTTGGGACCAGGGGGTCGGGAGTTCGAATCTCTCCGCCCCGACCACTTAAATTATATTTAACCAAAATAAAATTCTGATATCATTATTATATTGATGTTCATATTTATTAGTTTTAAAAGATAAGGTATCACTGTTAGTGAGTTTTAACTATATAAATAAAGGTTCTAATTATGACTAAACTAAATCTTTTGTATGCTTCTGAAATGGGAACGGCGATGGAAGTTGCTGATAATGTAGCTCTAATAGTAAAAGAAAAATCTATAGATATTAATCAAGCTGAACTAAATGATATTTCTATGGATGAATTATCAAACATGAATAAAGTTTTGATTATTACAAGTACAACAGGTGATGGAGATCTACCAATGATGGGAGAAGTCTTTTGGGAAGAATTATCAAAAACACAAATTAATTTGAAAGATGTTGAATATAGTGTTTGCGCTCTTGGAGATAGTTCGCATTTTCATTTTTGTGGGGCAGGAAAAAAAGTTGATGCAAGGCTTGAAGAGCTT
>Ga0209404_10001121_pt1 | contig 18915 bp, 22 predicted proteins | sample TroAtlMetagenome_2_FD_187447 | JGI IMG/M metagenome (GOLD analysis project Ga0209404, IMG submission 187447) | Marine eukaryotic phytoplankton communities from Atlantic Ocean - Tropical Atlantic ANT8 Metagenome (SPAdes) (version 2) | ecosystem: Environmental > Aquatic > Marine > Oceanic...
AACTTTATTAAAACTATTGAGGAGACTGGGCATGAAGATATCAAGAAGAAACAGAGTCAGATTGGGAAGATTGCAAAGGAAGCTAAAGGACATATTGATAAGAATGAAGAGCTTTCCAAAGAACTTGAAACCCTTGATAGTAAACTTTTAAATTTAACTGATGTTACGAAATCCTTACGTACACTGTCTGACTTACGTGGCAAAATTAAGCAAAAATCTAGTGCTGCTGGTAGCGAATATAACTTTTTTAACGATAATGTAACATGTCCTACATGTACACAATCTATAGAAGAATCGTTTCGTGTAAATAAAATTGCGGATCTCAATAATTCTATAAACAAACTCCAAACAGGTCTCTCAGAATTAGAGTCCAAAATAAAAGAAGAGGAGTTAAGAGAGGTTCGCTTTAACCAAATATCACAGGAGGTAACAACCCTAACACATGGCATTTCTCAAAACAATACTAGGATTTCAGGACTTCAACGGCAGTCGAGAGATTTGGAATCGGAAATTCAAAGAATTACCGAACAGATTGCAAACAGAAATACTGAGCATGAGAAATTAGCGGAGTATCAAAACAATCTAGCAGCAACCTATGAGAAAGTTGCTGAAGAAAAAGGACTTATATCAGAGCATGATTTTGCATTTGGACTTCTTAAGGACAGTGGAGTAAAGAAGACAATCATTAAGAAGTATCTTCCATTAATCAATCAACAGGTTAATAGATACCTTCAGATGATGGACTTCTATATTAACTTCACTCTTGATGAGGAGTTTAATGAGAGTATTGAATCACCTATTCATGAAGACTTCTCTTATGCAAGTTTCTCTGAAGGAGAAAAGATGAGGATAGATCTTGCTTTACTCTTTACCTGGCGTGAGATTGCTGCATATAAAAACTCTACCAATACTAACCTTCTTATTATGGATGAGGTGTTTGATAGTTCACTTGATGGTTCTGGTAATGAAGACTTCCTTAAGATTATCCGATTCGTTATTAAAGGTGCTAACATATTTGTTATATCCCATAAGGAAGGTATGTTTGATAAATTTGATAATGTAATAAAGTTTGAAAAGATTAAAGGATTCTCTCGTATAATGCCATCAGAACTATGACAACACTATTTCCTTTTCTTTTTGTAACCATATTGGTTATGGGAATGCATTATACATGGCCTTTGAAAAAATGAAAATTTTAGTTACTGGACATAAAGGTTTCATTGGCAGTCATGTATTTAATGATTTAAGACATGAACAAGGTTATGGATATTTGGTAGAAGGATTAGATAGTCCAGATGATATTGGTGATTGGATTGCTCCTTCTGGGATGTTTGCAAAGCATTATGATGTAATTATTCATCTTGCTGCATTTGCTGCCCTTAGAGATAGTTTTGAAAACCCAGAGAAGTTTTGGGAGAATAATGTAGAGAAGTCAAAACCAATATTTGATTATTGTAGAGAGCATAATGTTAGGTTGCTTTATGCTAGTTCAGCAGGAGCACATGGATGGTGGAATAATCCTTATGCAATGACTAAGAAAGCAAATGAACTCATGGCTCCACCTAACAGTGTGGGTATGAGATTTTTTAATGTTTGGGCAGAAGAGGGAAGTAGAAAAGATATGTTGTATAGAATGCTTCAGGAAGATACTGCAAACTATATCACTATGCATAGAAGGGATTGGATTCATGTTAATGATGTAGTTAGAGCTATTGCTTATATAATGACAAGTGAATATATTGGACCAATTGATATTGGTACAGGACAGTCTACTTCTGTGATAGAACTTGCCAATGCAATGGGTAGAGGGCATCTACCAATTAAGAAAGTTACACCAGGAGAACCAGACAGTTTACAAGCTGACACAACTGCCTTACGTAAATTAGGATGGTTCCCTATAATAAATATCATGGATACTCTAAAGAAGGATGAAAGTTCCTAATTGGCAGCATCATTCTAAGAAGGAATTGAAACGCCACCTAAAACCACAGGCATTGCGCCAAGCACGTGCCAAACGCAGACAGTTGATAAACCGTCTACTCAACGCTCCCAAACGCTCTGGGGGCGTTTATACTAGGTGCATACAACAGGAAACAGCATGAAAGTTAATTTAGAGGTTAAGGGGACTCTTGCTAAACTTCTGGCTACTGAGGACTTAGTGGTAGAGCATCGCCAAGTTGAGACTGCTCAGTTTGATGTTGAGAAAAGAGTACTCACTCTACCTATCTGGGATGTATCTAATAATGTATTTGATGTATTGGTTGCTCATGAGGTAGGACATGCACTCTTTACTCCTAATGAGGATTGGACAACTAAGTGCTCCGCACCTCAACAGTTTGTAAATGTCTGTGAAGATGTTAGAATTGAGAAGTTGATGAAGGATAAGTACTTAGGAATTGCCAAATCATTCTATAGAGGTTATAATGAACTTCATGATATGGATTTCTTTGAGGTTGAAGATGAGGATATTGATAACTTTAATCTAGCAGACAAGATAAATCTTCATGCTAAGATTGGACCATTTCTAGGAGTTAAATTCACACCACAAGAACAGGAGATTGTAAATGTCGTTGAAAACGCTAAAACGTTTGAGGACACCCTCGCAGCTGCAGAAACGTTATATAACTTCTGCCAACAGAAGCAGGAAAAGCAAGAGCAGCAATCAGAAGGTGTTGATGGGGACTGGACTTCTAACGTCCAAGGCTCTTCAGACGATACTCAAAGTGGTGGGGATAGCGACACTGACGACAGTGGGGATAGTGAGTCTCCCGTTTCTCGCACTGATGGCGATGATTCTTTGGAAGGTGGGAGCGATAGTTTTGATACTCCTTCTAGGATTCCTGATAGCCCTACTGTAGAAACAATGGATAGTCTTGAGCAGAAACTCAGAGACACCACTCAAAAAGAAACACGTTATGAAGGATGTACTTATATTGAAAGACCTAAGTATCAATTGGATAGAATCATTCTTAAGAATGAGGAAATATATGATACTTGTGAAGAGTATTGGGATATGATATATGCAGAACCTCTTAAGAAAGAGACACTATTGGATCCAATCGATGAAGCGTTGGTAAAATATAAGAGAAGTGCAGAGAAGGAAGTTAGTTATCTTGTTAAAGAATTTGAATGCAAGAAATCAGCATCTGCTTATGCACGTGCTGCTACTAGTAGGACTGGTGTTTTAGATACTGGTAAACTTCATACCTACAAGTATAATGAAGATATCTTTAAGAAGGTAACAGTTCTACCTGATGGTAAGAATCATGGATTAATCTTCTATCTTGATTGGAGTGGATCTATGCATAATTGCTTAGGTTCAACTGTTAAGCAGTTATTGAACTTGGTATGGTTCTGTAGAAAGGTTCAGATACCATTTCGTGTATATGGATTTACTAATTGCTATTACACAACAGATGATGAGAACAAACCAACCTGGTACAAGACTAATGATGAAAGTTTATTAGGTGAACCAGTTAAGAATCAATTGTGGGTGGATAAGTCTTTCCGTTTACTTGAGTTCTTGACTAGTGAAGCAAACTCTAAAGATTTTGATAGACAACTTAAAAATTTCTGGAGATTGACAAATGCAATGGCACGTGACTTAGAAGGTTGGGTTGATGCTCCTCAACAGTTTCATTTGAGTGGAACTCCTTTGAATATTGCCTTGAATATACTTCATGATATTCTTCCTGTTTTCAAGCATAAATATGGATTGGAAAAAATTCAAACAATTGTTTTGACTGATGGGGAATCTGAACCAGTAAACTATGCTGCTGAATCAGAGAGCCCTTATACTTTAGATAGGAAACTCTTTAAAAGGGGTGGAAGATATCAAAATCTCTTTCTTAGAGATCGTAAACTTGGAACTACCTATCATCTACAAGATTATGTTGCACAAACTTCTGCCATAGTTCAGAACCTTCAAGATAATTTTCCAGAAGTTAATTTTATTGGTATTCGTTTATCAAGTAATGGTGAGTTTAGTAGAATGATTAGACAATGGACTCGTTATGGCGAGACTATGGATTGGAATGATATTGAAAAGTATACTTCTCAATGGAAAAAACATAAATCAGTTGCTTTGGCACTTGGCAATTTCACTAAGTTCTTTGCACTCTCTACAAATGAGATGGATAAAGATGTTGATTTTGAAGTTGATGAGAATGCAACCAAAGCTCAGATTAAAAGCGCATTTAAAAAGTCATTGAACAAGTCGAAGTTCAACCGTAAAATTTTATCCGAATTCGTGGAGTTAGTAGCATGACAGAAGAAGAAAAGGCACAGATGTTCATGGACGAAGTTCAAGAGAACGCAGGATTACCAAAAGTTAAATTAAACTTTGAGAGTTGTTACAATTATAACAAACTCAAAAAGGAAGGTCTTATTGTGGATGAAGATGAAACTGATCAACATCCTATTTGTGACATTTGACAAACTGTCCCCACTCTATCCCAATCTACATTATTAACCTTTATAATAAAGGTATCGAACAAATCACATTATGTTTACAGCGAATCCTAAAATGACAGAGGACAAAATTGTTACTGATTTAAAAAACCTCTTTGGAAAAGAATTTACTTATGCTGATGTGAAAGGTTATTGCCGTTCGCATGGTGTTTCAGAATCCACAGTGATGAAACGTATTCGTAAATTTAGAGTTGGTAAGGGAAGATATAATCTAGAACTTAAGGTAAAGAAAGAAGTAGTTAAGCAGATTGAAAAGGCATATGAAGCTCCTGCTGCAGTTCAGTTAGTACCAGAAAAGGATGATAGGTTTGTTTCTTTTGGAACTTTCCCTACTCTTAAAAAGATACTTAAGTCTGGTATTTTCTATCCATCATTCATTACTGGACTATCAGGTAATGGTAAAACCTTTGGTGTTGAACAAGCATGTGCTCAACTTGGAAGGGAATTAATCAGGGTAAACATCACGATAGAAACTGATGAAGACGATCTTATTGGTGGGTTTCGCCTTGTTAATGGCGAGACAGTATGGCATAACGGCCCAGTCATCGAAGCATTACAGCGTGGAGCAATCCTACTTTTGGATGAAGTGGACCTTGCATCTAATAAGATACTTTGCCTTCAGTCCATCCTTGAAGGGAAAGGGGTTTTTCTTAAGAAGATAGGAAAGTATGTTGAACCAGCAGCAGGATTCAATGTTGTTGCTACTGCAAACACTAAAGGTAAAGGATCCGACGATGGTAGGTTTATTGGTACTAATGTACTGAATGAAGCATTCCTTGAGAGATTCGCTTTAACCTTTGAGCAAGAGTATCCTAGTGCTGCTACAGAGACTAACATTCTTAAGAAGTTGTGTTCTGATGAAGAGTTTTGTGCTCGCCTTGCTGACTGGGCAGACATCATTAGAAAGACATTCTATGATGGTGGTATTGATGAAGTTATCTCTACTCGTCGTCTTGTTCACATCATTCAGGCCTATAAGATATTTGGTGACAAGGTAAAGGCAATTCAACTTTGCTTGAACCGTTTTGATGATGAGACTAAGCAAGCATTCTTAGATCTTTATGACAAGGTTGATAACGATGTTGACATTACACAGGAGGAGGTGTTATGATATGTTCCTGGAGTCTCGCTTATGATGTATTAAATGGAACACTTGACGAAAATTTTCCTATTATGAATAAATTTTCTTCTGCTGAGGAAGGTGCTGAATGGGTTAAGAAAAATGGGGGTTATGAATACACCCCCGACCCAGATGATCCAAAGAACTATCCTCCTTATGTTTATGAGTCACCTGATGGGGGTGAAACTGTAACTCGAAGGAGAGCAGGTTCTTTAGATAAAGAAGTGATTCAAGGTGATTTCTATACCTCCAGTGAGGTAAAGAATGTTAAGTCCGAAAGGGAATTTAATGATTTTATGAATTCTAAAAAACCAGAACCAAATTTAAAATACAATCCTCGGAAGTATGAGGAAGATAAGACGATTGAGGCAGTTAAAGATTATGTTGCTTCAACTTATAATGGACACTATACTTCAGAACAGAACAATACACAGACACTGGATTTGATTCAGTCTGTGGGTGATGCTGAATCATTCTGCCGTTCTAATGCTATTAAGTATCTTGCACGGTATGATAAGAAGGGACAAGCGAAACAAGACATATTAAAAGCAATGCACTATTGCTTACTGTTGTACTACTTCAGTGGCCAAACTAATGAAACTCCGACCCGTGGTTATGAAACTTTCTGATTCAACTTTGACTTTGCTAAAGAACTTTAGCAACATTAATCAGTCCATTTTGTTTAAGCAAGGAAAATCTCTTCGTACAATCTCTGTAATGAAGAACATCCTTGCTGAGGCAACTATCAAAGAAGAACTACCAAAAGATTTTGGTATCTATGATTTGACACAGTTCCTTAATGGATTGTCTTTACATAATAATCCTGAATTGGATTTCACTAGTGATAATTTTGTTATTATTAAAGAAGGAAGATCCCGTTCAAAGTATTTCTTTGCAGACCCAAATGTAATTGTTACTCCTCCAGATAAAGGAATAACACTTCCCAGTGAGGATGTTACCTTTGAGTTAAGTACTGAGCAACTTGACAAACTTCTTAAGGCAGCATCTGTTTATCAGTTACCAGACTTGTCTGTTATTGGTGAAAATGGTGTTGTTAAACTTCTTGTTCGTGATAAGAAGAATGATACTTCTAATGACTATGCAGTAGTTGTTGGTGAAACTCAAGGTAATTTCGTTTTCAACTTTAAGGTTGAGAATATTAAAGTAATTCCAGGTTCTTATGATGTTGTAGTTTCTTCTAAAAATCTCTCGAAGTTTACATGTCGTGAGCATGATTTAACTTACTACATCGCTCTAGAACCGGATTCTACTTATGAAGAGTGATTTCCTATGGGTAGAGAAGTATAGACCTAAGACTGTTCAAGATTGCATTCTTCCAGATAGTATTAAGAATACGTTTCAGGAGTTTGTGGGGAAAGGAGAGATACCAAATCTTCTTCTTTCTGGGCCTGCTGGTTGTGGTAAGACAACTATTGCACGTGCTTTATGTGAACAGTTAGGTGCAGATTACATTGTCATCAATGGATCTGATGAGGGTAGGTTCTTAGATACAGTAAGGAATCAGGCAAAGAACTTTGCTTCTACTGTCTCCCTTGCTGCAACTGGGACTCATAAAGTTATCATTATAGATGAGGCAGATAACACCACTCATGACGTTCAACTCTTACTTAGGGCCAATATTGAAGCGTTCTACAACAACTGTAGGTTTATATTTACCTGCAACTATAAGAACAAAATCATTGAACCCTTACATTCCAGGTGTGCCGTCATTGAGTTTTCTATCACAGGAAAACAAAAACCAACAATAGCCGCTGCTTTCTTCAATCGCCTTAATACTATTCTCGAAACTGAGAAGATTGATGCTGATAAGAAAGTCTTAGCAGAACTCATCAATAAACACTTTCCAGATTGGAGAAGAGTTCTTAATGAGTGTCAACGCTATTCTAGTAGTGGCACAATTGATACATCGATTTTAGCAGAGTTTAGTGATGTCAAAACATCGGACCTTATACGGAAACTCAAAGAGAAGAACTTCACTGAAGTGCGTAAGTGGGTTGTTAGTAACCTTGACAACGATCCTGGGGTTATTTTACGTCGTGTCTATGAGTCTCTCACTGACGCAGTGGTTCCTCCTAGTATCCCTCTTGCTGTTCTTATCATTGCCAAATACCAGTATCAGATTGCTTTCGTGGCTGACCAAGAAATTAACCTCTTGGCTGCGCTCACTGAAATCATGTGTGAGTGTGAATTTAAATGATGAGATTATTCAATCACAAAAATCCACAAGATCCAGATTACATACCTTCTGGTCCAGAATACTACAAAAAAGGAAGTTTCCATAATAAAGTGGGAATGACTATAATGTGGCTTTTCTATGGTATAGTTATTGTGCAGGTATTACATGCAATGACAGTAATACCATTCTTTCCTATAACTTTTACAATCCTATCAGGATTGGGTTTTATTTACTATGTCGCTTGGAGGGCAACTTAAAATGACTGCACCACTACCTCAATGGGTAAAGGATGATAATGATAGAGTACTTCAAAAGAGAAGAGCTCAAGTTAAGTCCAGATTTTATTATATTTTCTGGGGTGCTGCTACTGTATCAGTATTAGCAGGACAACTATATGTTGGTTCTGGGTATAGAATGTTTGCTCGTTCTTTGAATAGATTATTTGATACTATAGAAGTAGAAGTTGGACAGCAATATAATGGAGATAGATTCTATTAATGTTATTAAATGAGTCAGATGCTGTTTATGCTGCTGATAGGTTTATTAATTATTATTCCAACTTTAATAGGATTGATGATTACTTACGGCATGTAAAGAATGATAGGATGGTTGATCGTCCTGGATATCTTTTCGGAGCAGAGTCAGATATGTTTGATTCATTTGGAATTCGTCCAAGTGAGATGGAGTTTAAGATTCATGTAGTTAATACAGATCCTAAAACAACATCTAGATTCAATCAGTGGTTATACTCTGAGACATTGAATCTTACAGCATCTAATGGTATAGAGGAAGCTATACCTGGACGTACTCATAAATGGATTGTAGAAGAAACTACCACAAAGAAAGTTGTTGGGGTTGTTAGATTTGGTTCACCCACTATCAATAGTAAACCTCGTAATACTTATTTTGGTAGAGTAGTTCCTTTAAAAGAAATTAATCCTCATTTTGTAATGGGATTTAATATTGTTCCTACGCAACCATTTGGATTTAATTATCTTGGAGGTAAACTATTAGCACTCTTAGCATGTTCTAAAGAACTAAAACATCAGTTTGATGAGAAGTATAAAACAGATTTAAAATATTTTGAGACTACTTCTCTTTATGGAAGTACTAAGGGAATGTCTATGTATGATGGTTTGAAACCCTTCCTGAGGCATATAGGGGACACTGAGAGTAAGTTTCTTCCACTATTCCATGATGATGAATTCCGTGAATTCTTTGATTGGTTTAATGTTAGAAATAATAATGAACGTCTTGTTTCTGCAGATAAGTCTTCTAAGAAGATTAAGATACAGAGTAAGATGATATCGATTATTAAAAACTCTCTTAAAGATAAAACTAAGTTAGATGAATTCAATTCATGTATTAAACATGCTATGTCATTAACAGAAAAAAAGAGATACTATCTTGGTGATTTTCGACATACTGTAGATGAAGCAATTGTATGGTGGAAGAAGAAAGCATCTAAGCGGTATGATAAACTAAGTAGTGAGGGTAGAGTCCGTACTGAATTAGAACTCTGGAAACCTGGAGTAAACATGGAGATTATTCGATGAACCAACGTGAAAAATTAAACAAACTTCGTGGTAGAAATGACCATGAAGACATCATCTTCTATTCACTTAAAAAGAGTGAGATTGAGCACATCAATACTCATGAACTACACAGACTTGAACACAGTATTAAATCTATTAGGGAGTTTAACAATGAAATACCTGTTTATCTTTTTTGCGACGACACTTCTATTATTCCCCTTTATTTCGCTCTTGAGTACTCAGTAAGAGTTGAACCATTTCAAGAAGGTTTTGATCATGATATGCTTAATGCGTGGTCGATTCATAGATGGTATAACTTAAAGTATTTTAAACAAGAAGCTAATATACTATACGTTGATTCTGATACTATCTTTAACGATGATCCTAAGTATCTTTTTGATACCTATTGTGTTTATGATGTTTATGGTAGAGAGGAGTTTGGATTTAGAAATGATCCTAAGGTTAGTGGTGGTAAGAGAATAAGAGAACAGTTGGATTTAGTTGATGTTTGCATTTATGAACTAGGTGGTAAGGTAGAGATTTTTAAGTATTGTCTTGGTGTAGTTCTGTTGAATAATGTTCATCATAAGATAGTGGAGTCATTAGATGACTTATCAGAGTTGATGGAGAAGTTTAAGAAGAACCAAGTTTTGATGCCTCTTCCCAATAGAAGGATAGTTGATGAGTATGCAGTGTGGATTATATTCAGTCGTCTTGAGTTAACAAATGGGTTGTTTGGTATACAGGATGTCACTCAAGGTTATTTGGAGCACAAGCATCAAGAAACATTCAATCCTGTAATACTACATTATACAACATTGAATGAACAAAAGTTTGCACGTTCTGATTCAAAGTATGCTAACCTTATAAGAGATCATGTTGCATTGGGTAAGGATATTGATCCTTATCATGAGTATCAGGATACTCAACATATTCCTCAAGAGTATCTTGAGTTAGTGGCAGAGGAACCTAAACTTATTGAACCACATTCAGATGATTATGAGTATGTTTTTGACGAATGACTGAACTTAAAGATTGGCTTAACTCTGTCAACTTCAGTAAAGATGATTTAACTGAAGATGATCCAGATAATATTAAGGGTTATCCTGCTTATATTATCAATAGATGCCTTAGTGGACACCTTGATACTGTCCTCTATGCAAATGAAATGAACTTACATCCTAACCTGGATAATGATATGCAATATCAGTTTTTTCTAAATAGTCTGAGGAAAAGAAAAAGATTCTCTCCTTGGTTAAGAAAAGACAAAGTTGATAATCTTAATATTGTTAAACAGTATTATGGTTATAGTAATGAAAAAGCATTGCAGGCTCTGAGACTTCTTACTAAAGAACAATTGACATTCATTAAACAGCGACTTGATACTGGAGGATACAAATGAGTACTGTGAAAGAGCCTGAAGTTAACTGGAATCAGGATTTAATGGTAGAGGTTCAACTTAGTGAACCAGATGATTTTTTAAAGGTTCGTGAAACCTTAACACGTATTGGTGTAGCTTCAAGGAAAGAAAAGAAACTATATCAGAGTTGTCATATCTTACATAAGCAGGGTAGATATTACATAGTACATTTTAAGGAGTTGTTTGCTTTAGACGGTAAACATGCTAACCTTACTCCTAATGATGTTCAACGTCGGAATAGAATTACTCAACTCCTTTCTGACTGGGGATTGATAGAAGTAGTTAACGCAGATTCTATTGGTGATATTGCACCGTTGAATCAAATCAAAGTTCTTTCTTTTAAGGAGAAAGATGAGTGGACATTAGAAACTAAGTACAACATAGGTAAAAAGAAAACTACTGAAACCAAGTAATTGAAAAAATTTATTTTTGATGTGGATGGGACTCTTACTCCCAGTCGCAAAAAGATTGTCCATGAATTCTGGGCTCCCTTTCTTATATTCTGTCGAGAACATGATGTATATCTTGTTACTGGTAGTGATAGGGAGAAGACTGTAGAACAATTAGGATTGGATATATTTTATACAGCAAAAAGAGTATATAATTGTTCTGGTAGTGATGTATATGAGAAAGATAAAAATGTTTATAGAGATGATTGGGAACTACCGAAAGAGGTAGAGAATTTTTTAATGGATGAATTAGCATATAGTTGTTTTCCTATTCGCAATGGATTGCATATTGAAAGAAGACCTGGTGGGGTTAATTTTAGTATCTTAGGTAGAGGTAAGGATGCATCTGTAGGAAGGGAGGAATATATGAAATGGGATAAAGAAAGATTAGAAAGAGAGGATATTGCAGGTAGACTTAGGAGTAAGTTTCCTGATTTATCTGTAGCTCTTGGTGGACAAACTGGTCTTGATTTGGGCCCTCTAGGTAGTGATAAAAGTCAGATACTAAGGGATTTTAATAAGGATGATGAGTTGCATTTCTTTGGTGATAGGATGGAAAAGGGTGGAAATGATTATTCTTTAGGGGAAGCAGTAAAGAAATGGGGTGGAAAAACGTACAATGTGGGTACCTATAAAGATACTGAAAGTGTTATAATTAGTATGTCGCCGTAAGGGACAAATCAACACTCGCTTATTTAAGGAGAAACTATCATGGGAAACCTAGCAAGGTATACCACATCCGATCTTCCAGAGTTAATGGATAAGATCGTAAAGAACAGTATAGGAATCAATGATGATTACCTAGACAGATTTTTTAACGTAACACACACATCAAACTATCCACCGTTCAATTTAATTCAGATTAACAATGTCGAATCGAGACTCGAAGTTGCGCTCGCAGGGTTCAAGAAAGATGACGTTAAAGTCTATACGGAGTATGGAAAGTTACATGTCGAAGGCAAGCAAGAAGATAAGGAAACAGATGGAGAATTTGTCCACAAAGGATTGGCCCAACGTTCTTTCGACAGACAATGGACGCTCGCAGACGATACGGAGGTTAGATCCGTCAGCTTTACCGATGGACTCCTCACCATTGAACTGGGAAAGATAGTACCAGAACATCACACTCGTCAGGATTTTCTATAAAAAGATTGGAGGGGTTGCATCCCCTCCTTTTTTATGTTATGATATATCTGTTGGTTCGACGGAACTGACATGGGAGTGACTGAATAAACTTGCTGGCATAAGGCTAGTTAAGGTGATGAGACACAGGTGGTGCTGCACGTTGAAAACGTGAATCGACTTACCAGTCGGGTCTCAGACGGTGAGGTAAAAATCTACTCATGTAGCAATGCCCCTTGCCTGTTGGTATACATAAATCCAACCTCCCACCCTATTTCTTTTTTAGAAAATGACTGTTAAATTAGCACTACTCAAGTCTGGTGAAGATATCATTGCTGATTGGAGAGAATTAATCCTTGATGATGGTGATAAGGTAGCAGCATATCTTGCTTCTTATCCTTATATTGTCACTATTAACAAAAGTGATATACCACATGAAGATGAACCAGCAAAGGTAGGACTTTCTTATTTTCCTTGGATGCCTTTATCTAAGGATACTGAAATTCCAGTTGATCCTGATTGGGTTGTAACATTAGTAGACCCTATTGACGAAGTAAAACAATCCTACGAGGAAAAAATCAATGTCATCAAAGAAAGACGCACAGGTAATAGTTCTGACAACGGGGGCGATTCTGATAGCGACGATTGAAGAAATGGGTGCTGCAGTTCCAGGAGAACCTGATTGTAAATTAATTGAACCTTATATGGTTACACCTGAAGGTACTGTAGAACCTTGGTTACTTAATATTACAAATCAGAACGAAGTTATGATATCATCTGATAAGATATTAACCTTGGTTGATCCCAAGACTACTCTCCTAGCGAAATACGAATCAGTATTTGATTAATGCGTTTTTATACTAACGTTCAACTTGTTGGTAACCAGTTCCTTGTTCGTGGATACGATAATGGGAAAAGGTTTACTGATAGGGAAGAATGGCGACCTACTCTTTTTGTTGACTCAAAACGTAAGACTAAGTATCAGACATTGGATGGTAATTATGTAGAACCCATCCAACCAGGGTATGTTAGGGATTGCCGTGAGTTCTACAAGAAATATAATGAGGTAGAAGGATTTAATATCTATGGTAATGAAAGGTATATCTATCAGTATATTTCTGAGAAGTATCCTCAGGATGAGATTAAGTTTGACATATCCAAGATTCAACTAGTTACTCTTGATATTGAGACTACGGCTGAACAGGGATTTCCTGATGTACATTCATGTGTAGAGGAAGTTCTTACTATTTCATTACAGGATTATGCAACGAAAGGAATTATAACTTGGGGTGTTAAACCATTTCAGGTTAAGCAGAAGAACCACCAATACATTCAATGTACTGATGAATTTGATTTACTTAATAAGTTTATTGACTGGTGGATGAAGTATACCCCAGAAGTTGTTACTGGGTGGAACGTACAATTGTTTGATATACCTTATATTGCAGGAAGACTTAAGCGTGTCTTAGGACTCAAGTTGATGAAGCGTTTGTCACCTTGGGGACTTGTAACTGAGGGTGAGGTTTATATTAAAGGTAGACAGCATATCCAAATGGACATAGGAGGTGTAACACAGTTAGATTACCTTGACTTGTATAAGAAGTTCACCTATACTAATAGAGAATCTTATCGTTTGGATTATATTGCTGAAGTAGAACTGGGGCAAAAGAAGTTAGATCACTCTGAGTTTGATACCTTTAAAGATTTCTATAGTGGGAATTGGCAAAAGTTTGTTGAGTACAACGTCATTGACGTGGAACTAGTTGACAGACTTGAGGATAAGATGAAGTTGATTGAACTTGCCCTGACTATGGCATATGATGCTAAGGTAAATTTTACTGATGTGTTCTATCAAGTTCGGACATGGGATTCAATAATTTATAACTACTTAAAGAAGAGGAATGTTGTTATTCCTCCGAAGAAAAATGTCGAAAAGACAGACAAATACGCAGGTGCTTATGTCAAGGAACCGAAACCAGGAAGCTATGATTGGGTGGTTAGTTTTGACCTCAACAGTCTGTATCCTCACCTTATTATGCAATATAACATTTCCCCAGAGACCCTCAGGGAGACTAGACACGGTAGTGCCAGCGTTGAAAGGCTCTTAAAACAGGAGGTTGATATAGATGGAGACTATGCAGTTTGTGCGAATGGAGCGCAATTTAGGAAGGATGTGCGTGGGTTCTTACCTGAACTCATGGAAAAGATATATGGGGAACGTGTCATCTTTAAGAAGAAGATGCTTAATGCCAAGCAGGAATATGAGCACACACCAAGTAAGAAGTTGGAGAAAGAGATTGCTAGATGTAATAACATTCAGATGGCAAAGAAGATACAACTTAATAGTGCTTATGGTGCTATCGGCAATAACTATTTCAGGTATTACAAGTTAGAGAACGCAGAGGCAATTACTCTCTCAGGACAAGTCTCAATTAGGTGGATTGAGAATAGGATGAATGAATATCTAAATAAATTGTTAAATTCAAAAGATATAGATTATGTTATTGCATCTGATACTGATTCAATATACATCAATTTCGGACCTCTTGTGGATAAATTTTTTAGTCATAAGATTGATGATAAAACTCAGGTGGTCAATTTACTTGACAAAATTTGCCAAGATAAGTTGGAACCCTTTATTGATAAATCCTATGAAGAACTGGCGAATTATGTAAACGCATATGATCAGAAGATGTTCATGAAGCGTGAGAACATTGCTGATCGTGGGATATGGACTGCAAAGAAGAGATACATACTTAACGTGTGGGATAGCGAGGGGGTACGCTACGAGAGTCCTAAACTAAAGGTAATGGGAATTGAAGCAGTAAAGTCTTCAACCCCTGCTCCCTGTCGTCAGATGTTAAAGGATGCTTTTAACCTTATGATGACAGGCACGGAAGACGAAGTTATCAATTTTATTGATAATTGTCGTACAAAGTTTAAGTCAATGCCACCAGAAGAGATATCTTTTCCACGTTCAGTTTCTGATGTGGAGAAGTATAAAGCTGTGAGTACGATTTATAGTAAGGGCACACCAATCCATTGCCGAGGAGCTCTTCTTTACAATCATTATGTTAAATTAAATAAGTTGGATAATAAGTATTCACTTATTCAAAATGGTGAGAAGATTAAGTTCTGCTATCTAGCAAAACCTAACCCTATTCATGAAAATGTGATATCATTTATACAGGACTTTCCTAAGGAATTAGGATTGGATCAGTATATTGATCGTGACTTACAGTTTGATAAGTCATTTTTAGAACCACTCCGAATTATTCTGAATTCCATAGGTTGGAATACAGAAAGAACTGCAAACTTAGAGGCATTTTTTTCCTAATGGATTTACCTATCAATGATAAAGATTTGTCAACAATAGTCAATGCATTAGCATTGGGTGGAGATACTAGGCTCTACCATTTACTAAGGGAGGTAAAAAATGACAGACAACTTAAAGAAAAGGAGGTTACTGCCTGATGTTTTTTAAACAATTGAGTTTGGTTACTGGTGGGTTTGATCCAATCCACAGTGGACATATATCATACTTTGAGAGAGCAAAAGACCTTTCTAACTATCTTGTGGTAGGTGTCAATACTGAAGAGTGGTTGACACGAAAGAAAGGTCAATACTTTCAATCATGGAAAGAACGAGCTGAGATCATTCGACATCTTAATATGGTAGATGCAGTCATCTCCTGGGATGATGAAGATGACAGTGCGTGTGGAGCAATCGCAAAATGCTTGGAGATAGCAGAGACTGTAATCTTTGCCAATGGTGGTGACCGTGGAAAAGATAATACGCCAGAAGTTGATAAGTATGGCGATGATCCACGTGTAGAGTTCGCTTGGAGCATCGGTGGGAACAACAAAATGAACAGTAGTTCTTGGATTCTCCATGGCTATTTTGAACGTCAAAGGAAACTATTAGGTATTTAACAATGAACTTCCTCAAAACTATAGTAAAGGAGATTGACAATGAGTATGCTGGAATCGTTAGTGACGGTGTTGCAGCAGGCGACTGTGATTCTTTTATCGATACTGGCTGTTACCTCTTTAATGCATTGGTATCGGGTTCGATATGTGGGGGTATCCCTGCGAACAAGATTACGGCGATTGCGGGGGAGTCAAGCACGGGTAAAACTTTCTTTGTTCTTAGCATTGTCAAGTCTTTCTTGGACAATCATCCTGAAGCTGGTGTTATCTATTTTGAATCTGAGTCAGCAATAACTAAGAAAATGATTGAAGAGAGGGGTATAGATTCTTCTCGTATGATTATTGTTCCTGTAACAACTGTTCAAGAATTTCGTGAACAGAGTATAAAAATACTAGATAAATTAGCACAGGAAGAAAATCGTCCTCCTATGATGTTTGTTCTTGACTCCTTAGGGATGTTGAGTACTACTAAAGAGATAGAGGATGCTTCTGCGGGTAAGGAAACCCGTGACATGACAAGAGCACAGATTGTTAAATCAATCTTTAGGATCTTGACATTAAAGCTAGGCAAGCTTAAAATGCCAATGTTAGTCACTAATCACACTTATGATGTTGTCGGAGCTTACGTACCAACTAAGGAAATGGGAGGAGGCAGCGGCCTCAAATATGCGGCGAGTACGATCATTTATCTCGGAAAGAAAAAGGATAAGGATGGAACGGAAGTCGTCGGAAATATTGTCAAGGCGGAGACTCACAAATCAAGGTTAAGTAAAGAAAACAAACGTGTCGAACTCAGACTTTCATACAAATCCGGACTTGACCCCTACTATGGTTTACTCGGATTGGGAGAGAAATATGAGGTCTTTAAAAAGGTTGGAAACCGCTTCCAGATTGGAGAGGCAAAGGTGTATCCGAAAAACATTTACCAGGATCCTGAAAAGTATTTTACGCCTGAAGTGATGCAAGCTTTAGACGAATGTGCTAAGCAGGAATATAGTTATGGTTCGTGATTATCATAGTGCATTGCCAGATGAACTCTGTGATGCATTGATAAAACTATTTGATGAAGATAGTGAGCATCATGAACGTGTGGACAATCAGTCTAGGCCTAGTTTCACACAGTTGAATTTAAATCAACATCATGCTAAGATAATATCATCACTATCTGGGTATGCTTTAGATGTTTTAAAACGCTATAAGCAAGATGTACCAGCAGCAGAATATCTTCCACCTCCTAGATTCTTTGAAGAGTTTAGGATTAAGAAGTATAATGTTGGTGGTACAGATCGTTTTGATGAACATGTAGATGTCAGCGATTATGCTAGTGCTAAACGTTGTCTTTCTATGTTGTTCTACTTGAATTCTGTACCTGTTGGAGGACAAACTGTATTCCCTCAACAAGGACAATCATTCAGAGCTACCACAGGGTATGCTATACTATTCCCACCGACGTGGGAATACCCACACTTGGGGCAAGCTCCCGTTGCCACCCCCAAATATATTATGAGTACCTATCTACACTATGGATAATGTTGAACTTCTAATTCTAAGAAGTCTCCTTCATAATGAAGACTATGCTCGCAAGGTTATTCCTTTTATTAAGGGAGATTATTTTGAGCAACCATCCCAGAAGATTACGTTTGAAGAAATCTCTGAATTTATTACAGAGTATGATGAGTTACCTTCTAAGGAAGCACTTTATATTGAAGTAGAAAATCGTAATGATGTTACAGAAGAACTTTATAGTCAGATAAAGGAACTGATAGGAGTCTTGGATGATTCCCCTTCAGACAGAGAATGGTTAACTAATACAAGTGAGAAGTGGTGTAGGGATAGAGCAATCTATCTTGCACTTATGGAGTCTATAAAACTTGCTGATGGTAAAGATGAGAAGAAAGGAAGAGATGCAATACCAAGTATTCTTTCAGATGCATTAGCAGTTTCTTTTGATAACAACGTAGGTCATGACTATCTCCAAGATTACGAAGCAAGGTATGAAAGCTATCACAAGAAGGAGGATAAGATACCGTTCGACTTGGAATTCTTTAACAAAATTACAAAGGGTGGTATACCCAATAAGACTCTTAATATCGCTCTTGCTGGTACAGGTGTTGGTAAGAGTCTCTTTATGTGTCACATGGCTGGATCCAGTCTCATCGGGGGACGTAACGTATTGTATATTACTCTTGAGATGGCAGAAGAAAAGATTGCAGAAAGAATTGATGCAAATCTTTTAAATGTTAATATTCAGGAGATTACTGATTTACCTAAACCTATGTTTGAAAGTAAGGTTACTTCCCTTGCTAAGAAGACACAAGGAACATTAATTGTTAAAGAATATCCTACTGCATCAGCACATAGTGGACATTTTAAAGCATTACTTAATGAACTAGCATTAAAGAAATCATTCAAACCAGATATAATATTCATAGATTACCTTAATATATGTGCCTCTAGTAGGTATCGTGGAAACTCTAATGTCAATTCTTACTCATACATCAAAGCAATCGCAGAGGAACTTAGGGGTCTCGCAGTTGAGGCGAACGTTCCGATTGTATCTGCCACTCAAACTACTCGTAGCGGGTTTGCTAGTTCTGATGTGGACCTTACTGACACCTCTGAGTCTTTTGGACTCCCTGCTACTGCTGACCTTATGTTTGCCCTTATTTCTAC
>Ga0209404_10001124_pt1 | contig 18876 bp, 9 predicted proteins | sample TroAtlMetagenome_2_FD_187447 | JGI IMG/M metagenome (GOLD analysis project Ga0209404, IMG submission 187447) | Marine eukaryotic phytoplankton communities from Atlantic Ocean - Tropical Atlantic ANT8 Metagenome (SPAdes) (version 2) | ecosystem: Environmental > Aquatic > Marine > Oceanic | place...
ACTTTAATGTTACACCTAGAGTTGGCATTGACACAAAAGCAGTAATGCAAAAAATAAAAGATGGTGCTGAGGCAGCGCCTCCTGAGATTATAAAAGGTGGTTCATTTAAAGTTAGTGCATGGAGGAACATTGACCTTGCAGCTCAACCCACAGATATACCCATAAAGACGCCCGTTCTGGGAAGTAGTGTTAATATTCTGGGGGATAGAGTTAATACAAGTGCTAGAGTTGATATGGTAGAAAGAATTGGACAAGTTGGAGGTCTTCATGCTCTTCCAGACTCACAAATTATACCACAAGTGCCAGGCAGAAAATCGACATTTGCAGTCGGGGCACTCGGTGGAATCAAGAATGTATTTTCCCTGCTACCGATTACAGGCGCTACTACAGGTCTCGCCTTGGGTTGGAATATTCCAGGCATAACAGATGATATTATTGGTTCTGGTGCGATACTTAGAAATATTAATAATGTTGCGCCTATGGGAATTGGTGTTGGTACTATAACTGATAACATAGCAGGCATTGGTGCAATAAACAGAACTATTATTGGTGAAGGTGCTATTACTGACCTCGCAACCCTTGGTGCTGCTACTTACACCGCTGGTGTTGGAGCTGCTACTCTTGCTGCCCTCGAAGGAACTGCTACTGTTGCTTCTCTTGCTGGAGTTACTAATATTACTTCAACTGGTCTAACTACAATTTCTGCTGCTAATGTTTCTGTCCTTGCAACTGGTACTACCATGTCTGGTTTCCTTACTGTTACTGGATTGGTTACTGGTACTGGAACCGTACTTCAGACTCATACTCACAACACTCCTGTTACTAGTGGGTCTTCTTCTGGTACATATGTATCAACACCACCGCTTTAATGGAGATGAGAAATGAGTTGTAAAGGAGTAGGAAAAGCATTTGGTGACATCGCGGATACCATTGATGGTGCTAGCAAAGCACTAAGTGAAGGAATAGACGCTTTTGCAGATGGACTTGCTAATGATATAGGAGTCGCGTTAAACAAGATAAAATTTGTTCAGGACTTTGCAGAACTTGAAAAGAAGTTTAAAGAGGAATTTGGTGACCTAACGGAATTAATAGAGTCTTTAAAAGAGGGCATACCATTCGCGGAAGAACTTGGTGATTTGGTGGCATTAGCGGCACAAGTGGAAAGGTTTGCTGCTAAAGCTAAAGAGTTGGAAGACAAATATGGTGATAAAAACAATACCATAAATGAAATCCTAAGAGACCCAGCTGGATTCTTTGATAGTTTGGGGGGTGACTTAGAATCTCTATGTGAGGCGATGCCTAATTTTGAAAAGGCAAAAGACGGTAAGATTAAAGTAACTTCTGCGAAGTTCAGTCAAGATGCTGGAGAGGTAGATTTAGAAGAGATTCAGAACGAGGGGTTTTCACCCACGATAAAGAGGTTGAAGGACTTTCTCAAGAATTTAAGATTGGAAGTTGTACCAAAAGAATCTAAAGTAGATAAAGACTTAAACAGTATAGGGAGTTAGTACATAAAGTATTATAAATAGTGACATGCTTAAACAACCCACTACAATATATAAAGATTTTGATTTGAGTTTTACGAAAAACCCGAATACAAAAGATATTGCTCGTAGAGTAGATGTTCAAGCGGTTAAACAATCGTTAAAGTCATTAATGTTAACTCAATATTATGAAAAACCATTCAAACCGCAATATGGGTCTCCAATAAGAGGACTATTATTTGAACCAGTTGATATTGCTACTGGTACGAGTCTTGCGACAGAAATAAAAAGGGCGATTGTAAACTTTGAACCAAGAGTTGTAGTAGAGGATGTAGAGGTTTACCCAAACCAGAACGAAAATGCTTTCTCATGTAAGATATTCTTTTATGTGAGAGGGGTTAGGGATTTACAAGAACTAGGAATAGTTTTAGAGAGGTTGAGATAAATGGCAGTCAAAAATGTAACAGAACTAGATTTCGATACGATAAAAACGAATCTAAAAACACACTTAAAAAATCAAACAGAGTTTGCAGACTATGATTTTGAAGCATCTGGTATCTCACAACTTGTAGATTTACTCGCGTATAACACTCACTATAATGCTGTTCTTGCCCACATGGTATCTAATGAAGCATTTATTGATTCTGCTGTCAAAAGGAATTCAGTTGTATCCATTGCGAAGACGATGGGATACACACCAAGGTCTGCCCGTTCTGCTAAGGCTGTTATTGACCTTACGATAACACCAGACCCATCTTATACATCAACAAGTCTTACTTTAACAAAAGACAAAATATTTACATCTAATGTAAACGGAAGAAATTTTAACTTCTTACCAGATAAAGATTACACCGTAGACAAATCAATTGTTGATGGTATATCTGCTTTCAGATTTACTAATATAACTTTAGTGGAAGGAACAAGGGTTACTACTTCAGAGGTTATTAATAGTACGAATAGGTCTGGGCCAATAATATTGCCTAATGATAATGTTGATACTACTACACTAACAGTAAAAGTACAGACCTCTAATACCAATTTAAATGCTACGCCATTCGCGTTGTCGGAACAAATTACTGGAGTCACATCTACATCTTCAATATATTACTTAGAAGAAAGAACAGATGGATATTACCAAGTTGTTTTTGGTGACGGTGTTCTCGGTAAACAATTAGATGTAGGAAACATTGTTATATGTGAATACATTCTTGGAAATGCTACACAGGGAAATGGTGCTAGGAAATTCTCTCCACCATCAAGTATCACAGGGTCAGCTGAAAATCTTACAGGTACAACTGTTTCTTCAGCTACAGGTGGATTTGAGTTGGAAAATATAAACAGTATTCGTTTCAATGCACCGCGATTTAATTCTGCTAAAGGTAGGGTTGTGACAGCTACTGACTATGAAACAGCAATTAAACAATCAAACCCAAATATTAAATCCGTAACTGTGTGGGGTGGAGAAGATAATTCGCCTCCTGTTTATGGTAAAGTTTATATATCACTTCAACCCCAAACTGGGTTTGTTATAACCGACACGGAAAAGAATAACATTACCAACAATGTTATCAAACCAAAACTTCCAGTATCATTGGTTACTGAATTTGTTGACGCGGAAACTTTATACATAGGTTTCAACATTGCTGTAACTTATGACCCGAAACTTACCACGGAAAGTTCGGACGCTATTAAGACAAAAGTATTAGATAAAATATCAACTCATTTTGCGAGTAATGTTAATGAGTTAAAGAAAAACTTCTTCTTCTCAAAATTAAGTAAAGAATTAGACTTAACAAGTGATTCTATTTTGGCGAACAATATAGAAATGAGGTTAATGAAAAAATTAACACCTACTCTTGGTACTGCTACGCGGTATCAATTAAAGTATAACAACAAACTATTAGCTAGTTCTGTTAGGACGAATTATTTTACTGTAAACATAAACGGTTCACAAGACGAAGTTTATATTACAGATAAACCAGATGATACATTTACTGCCTCGCAACAATATAATGGTCAAAGATTTAACCTTGCAAAAGGTGACCTTATTTTAAAAACAAAGGCAACAAACACTATTATAGGGGGAACAGTAGGTACTATCGATTATGATACAGGGTCATTGGATATAACATCTCTAAGAATAGATGCTATAAGTGGAACAGGAAATACGGATGTTAGGGTTTACATAACACCACACGAAAGTGCAAAAAATATTTCTACAGATGATTTAATTCGTGCAACCGAAGAACAGTCATATGCTGTCACCGCTTTACCAGCTAGAAATATAATCCTCTCCCTTGATGATTCTCAGGTAGACACCACCAATAATGTCAAACAGGGTGTTGCTGTCACTATGATATCAAGGGTAAAGGATGACTAATCGAATACCATCATATTTAGAGTATCTTAAAACCGTTACCATAAGCACGGCTGGTTCGGGATATACCTCACCTGTTACACTTCTTATAGATGCACCTACTGGTGACAATCCTATACAAGCAGTAGCAACTGCTACGATTGACTTTGCTGGTTCTGGTGATATAACCGCGATTACTATTAGTGAGGGTGGTGATGGATATTCTCTAACACCTTCAGTAAAAGTATCTGGCCCTGCTACAACTGTTACTAGTACTAATACAGACACAGGTCTTGATGCTGGAACATATACTGGGGTTTCACCAACTTCTACGAGTGGGGTTGGTCAGTTTGGTACATTTACTGTTGTTGTCAATGGTAATGGCGATGTAACTTCTATAACACCAGTTGCTGGTGGTGGTAATTATGTACAGAATGATACTATTTCATTTTTACCTACCGCGCTCGGTGGTACTGGTTCAGAATCAACTGTTGTTGGTACTATTACTCATATTAGTGGTGGACAGGGAGCAACGCTATCCGCAGAGATTGACATTATTGCGAAAGCAGATGTATATGCACAACCCAAAATTTCAAAACTAGTTGGTCAACAATTACCAGAATTTATCAGAAACGACCACGCTCTTTTTCAAACATTCATTGAAAAGTATTTTGATTTTCTAGAAGAAACAAATACTACAGACTCTACTAAACACGGCCCTCTAAAAGTATTACAAGATTTTCTTGCTAAACTAGATGTTGATTTTAATGATGATGGAAGTATCAATACAGATGATAATTTCCTCAAAGAATTTTATAAAGACTATGTAAAAGATTTACCTTTAGGTCAGACTGCTAAATTAAGTCTTGTCTTGAAACATATCAATGACTTCTATACTGCCAAAGGTAGTGCAGAAGCAATCAAACTTTTATTCAGAATACTTTATAATGAAGAAGTGACACTCTTCAATGCACAGGAATTTGTACTTAGACCATCTTCAAGTAAGTGGCAACAAGATTATGTTGTTAAGGTTTACGAAAGAAAAACTTATATCAACACATCCACAGAAGATTACGACCCAGCAGATTTTGTTGGTCAACAAGTAGACCTTCATTATTATGAATCAACTGGTTCAGTTACAAACTCTTATACAAAGAGAGCAAGTGTTCAATCAGTCAAGAAAATTGCTTACACTAATCCCCAAGCATATGAACTTGTAGTATCTGGTATAGACAACAGTTTTAGTTTGCCAGGCCCAGGCGCTGGTAGTCTTTCAAGTGATGAAATGCTTCAACCAGAAGTAGCAGGGGATATAGGTACAATTACAGGAACATCTGGAGGCGGTGCTTATAACACACCAGACCCTTCAGTAGTTGATGGCACATATAGTATTACTGATTCAGATTTTACTTCTTATATTGATATTGATTATGATAATTCTCTATCAATAACCAAAGGAACATATGTAAAAGCAAACAACAAAATATACCTTGCTATTAATAACGGACTTACTAATGGAACTGGAATTGGGCCGAACCATGAGTCGGGTGACGCGACAGATGGTAATGTCAAGTTTAGGTTTATTCAAATAACTAGTGCTACAGGGCATTATTCTATTGGTAGTTCTGGTGCGACATTTACAGTAGTTATCTCTGGTAACGCGGTATCTAGTGTTACGATGACAGATAATGGTACTGATTATTACCCAAATGAAATAATAGAAATTCCTGCTACCGAGTTTGGTGGAACAGGAACAGGGGTTAAAATAAAAGTTGCCACTATTACAAACGGTAAAATAAAGAAAGTTGTTATTATTGATGGTGGTACTGGATACGCTGCTAACCCACAGATTATTATAACTAAGAATTCTTCTGATACAATTACTACGGAAGCATTATTAGAAACTAGAACCACAGATGGTACAATAGACCAAATTCTATTTACCAATAACCAACAGGGAGTTGGATATAATAATTTACCAGACCTTAGAATATCAACTGGATTAACTCTCACATTTGTTAGTTTAGCAGGAGAAGTATTCCCAGATACCACTAGTGGAGATGTTTATAGTGCCATGAAGGGTATTATAACTAGGGTGTTGAATACTGCTAAATTTAATTCAATAAAAGAGGGGTCAAGTGCAACCGCTGGTGGATTTAAAATTGGTGACTCTTATGTCATTAATGAAACTGGTGGAGTTCTTGGTGTTTACGCGATAGATTACTTTGCAGAAGATTACACATTAACTGGTGTATCTAATAATGCTTATGTAAGGGTTACATCACTAGATGCCTTTGGATACCCTGCTACATTTGAAGTTCTCGCGGTAGGACAAGGATTTAATAGACAAGACTTCCAGATAGAATTAGAATCTCCTACAGGTGAGATTGCTCTTGTTGACTTTACTACAGGATATAACGCGGTTCTTGGCGGAGTTGCTGGGGACGCTGGTGGATTCTTATCAGATGCAAATAAACTGTTCGATAACCTAGTTTATCAACCATACGCTTATCAGATACAATCAGAATTACAAGCATCTGAATGGAAAGAATATGTTAAGAGGTCTGCTCACCCAGCTGGATTTGCATTATATGGTGATTTGCAGATTAAACAGGATATCGATTTCTCTACTGGATTTACAGTTGAAACAGATGTTTACATGTTCTTTGTATATCCAGACATTGAAGAACTTCTGGTACAAGAAACAATTGTCAAAGATATTACTATTGCAGAAGCAGGGCCTGACTCTATTTTCCCAGGCGAAGCTCTCAATTCATTTGATGTTACAACTGCTCCTTCAGATAGTGTTGGAATTGCATCTGAAGAAGGCCCGTATACATTTGTTGGTACATCGGTAGCAGTTTTCTACGCGACTTCAGATGGAACGGAATCTGGTGACCCATACTTTGTACAACACGCAACTGCATCGGATGACTATGTAGAAAGATTTGGTGTTGGTGACTACTTCTTAAATGATGGTGGCCCATATGTAGAACTTGGTAATCCACAAAAACTAGTAGAGATGAATTTCAACTCTACGGATACTGGTGAATACGCGGAAGATTACTTCTTAAATGATGCTGGTAGATATACAGTTCTCATTGCAGATGATGCTGAAAGAAGTACAGAATTCTTCTTTACTGCTGATACGCTAACGAGTCTTGAAGTCGAAGTTTCATCTTTTACTGATTCTGTAGAAATGGGTGAGTCTGTATTGATATCATTTGTATTCTTCAGAAATCCGACTGACTCATTTGAAATGCAAGATTCAGTAAGTGTAGAAAGAGGTGTTGGTGCTACTGAGATTCTTCTGTTTGCTGACGCGGTTGATAAATTTGATATCGGAGTTAACCCAACAGATACCCCTGCTATACAGGATTCAACTGTCTTTGATATAACTGCTGGTAGAACTGATACATTTACTGGAGATGATACATTATCAATAGAACCACAGTTAATTGGTACTGATACAGTACTAATGCAAGATGCACCATCCTTAGAACATGGTGGTGTATATACAGATACATTTACTATCGCTGACGCGGTAAACAAATTTGATATCGGTTTAAATCCATCCGATACGGGCGCTACTGCTGACAGTATAAATAACTTTGATATCACAACTGCACCGACAGATACTTCAAATACTGCTGATTCAGTTACCAGTTTAAATGTAGAAATAGACCTTACAGGTTCTTCCGTAGACGAAGATGTTGCTATGGGTGATAGTGGTAGTGCTATTTCACAATCATATACAGTTGATTTAACTTACTTTGCTGAAGACTATGTTGCCGATACGGTAATAAGTTTTTAAAAACTAATTTTAATTCTTATAAATAAGAGAATAACAAGGCAATAACTAATTTTAGAGGAGATAACAATGTTGCAAAAAAATGCCTTAGACGCCAAAGGTCGATTGACCGTTGAGCTGTTTGATGAGTTTGGGAACTTAAAAGAAACCCAAGAAATAAAAAATGTCGTTGTGAACAACGGACTTAACTATATCGCATCTCGTATGAAAGATGCCACCGCTACTGCAATGTCACATATGGCAATCGGTTCAGATAATACTGCTGCCGCTGCTGGTAATACTGCATTAGGTACAGAACTTGGTAGAGTCGCTTTGACTTCTACTACTGTTACTTCAAATTCAGTCGCTTATGTTGGGGACTTCCCCGCTGGTACTGGTACTGGAGCAGTAGTTGAGGCAGCTATCTTAAATGCTAGTTCTGGTGGAACACTACTATGTAGAACTGTGTTTTCTGTGGTGAACAAAGCCGCTGCTGATACGCTAAAGATCACTTGGACGGTTACTGTATCTGACTCCTAAGAGTTAAACTAAGGAGTTAGTACATGGCCATTCTGTTATTAGAACAGGCAAGGTTTCATCAGGCGAGGTCTTTCTATAGAGACATCTATAACGGCAATGATAAATTTTATCTTGCGGCCTCGCGTACTGAAACATGGACGGATGATACCGCGCCTGATACATCGGTAGATAATCGTGTCGATGTACAGAATTTCAGAGATAAGATACTTTTTGTAAAAAGGGTACAGTCTGCTGACACGGCCATGTTAGCTCGTAGGATTGATTGGGTAACTGGAACAGTATATGATAGGTATGATGATGCTTATAGTTCCGCAAATCCCTCCAATTCTGGTGCTACATCATTACAGACTGCAAACTTTTATATCTTAACAGATGATTTCAATGTTTACAAATGCATTGATAATAATAATAACGGTCAAAGTACTGATAAACCTAATAGTACTGGAACTGAAATATTTACAACTACCGACAGTTATAAATGGAAATTTTTGTTTCAGATAGGTGCTTCAGATAGAACTAAGTTTTTATCTACCGCTTATATGCCAGTTAGAAAAGTTTCTGGTGCTGGTCAACCATCATTTGATGTAAACGGTGAGATTGATAGTATTACAGTTAGTGCTGGGGGAAGTGGATATACTTCACCACCTACTGTTACCATAAACGGAGATGGAATTGGTGCTACCGCTGCTGCTACTGTAAGTGGTGGAGCAGTAACCGCCATAACCGTAACTGGTGCTGGTACTGGATATACTTTTGCAGATATAGTTTTAACTGGTGGTGCTGGTGCTAACGCGAAAGCAGATGCTGTTCTTGGAAGTACAGATACACCATCTTTACAAACAAATGTGGAAGGTACTGCTGTAAAGGGAACCATTGATAACATAGTGGTTACAAATCAAGGTACGGACTATACTGCTGGTGATGTAAGTTTAAAGGTTGTAGGTGATGGTATTGGTGCAAATGCTGCCGCTGTGGTGAACACAAATGGAAATATCACAGGAGTAACTATAACAAATCCAGGCTCTGGTTATACTAATGCTACTATAGTATTGTCACAGGCATCTGGTGGTGGAAGTAACGCTTCTTTTAGAGTTATCATATCACCAATTGACGGACACGGCGCTCACCCACAAAAAGAATTGTTTTCTAAAAGAGTGGGTGTAACAGTTTCTTTTGATAATGATTCAAGAGATTTAATTACAGGAAACGACTATAGACAAGTTGGGTTGATGAAAAACATTACTAAATATAGTTTAAGTACCCTATTCGATGATGCAACTGGTTCTCCTCATTTCATCATTGGAATAAGTGACCCAAATAATTATGGCCCAGACGATAAACTAACTGCAACAAGTGGGGGTAGTTTTACAGTAGCACAGTTGAGAGATACAACAGGGAATGGAACAGACGATAGTGTTTATTTACAAGAAGATGTGGCAGGAATAGGCACTAGTGACACAATTACAAATTTAACAAAAGGACTCTCTAGTTTACCTATAAATAGTCTTACAAATCCAGAAATAGACCACAACTCTGGGGACATAGTTTACTTTGATAATAGAAAACCTATTACAAGAGAAGAGGGTCAAGTAGAGACAGTAAAAATAATATTTACTTTCTAAGGGAAAAGATATGGCGATTGATTTAAATGTAACACCTTATTATAACGATTTTTCATCAGCGAAAAAATTTAATCGCGTAGTCTTCAAGCCTGGAGTTGCGGTACAAGCAAGAGAATTAACCCAGTTACAAGATTACATGCTGAACACCATAAAAGAATTTGGTGATTTCGTTTTTAAAGATGGTGCTACAGTAAGAGGTGGTTCTGGATATCCTATCGTAGTTCCCTATATCAAAGTCAATGATGTCGATGCTGCTGGTACTGCTGTATCAAATGACACTCTTGCAAATTATGTTGGTGATACACTAACTGGTTCTACTACTGGAATCAAAGCAGAAATCGAATCTGTTAAAACTGGAATCGACACGGATGCAGTTAAAAAGAAAACATTTTATTTAAAATACACCAAAGGTAATGAATTAGAAGCTGGTACTATCGCATCTTCAATAAGATTTGAGGCAGGAGAGACATTAACTGTAACTAGTACTGATTCTGGAAGAAACGGAGATACCTTTGTTGTAGATAATAATACAGACATTGCTAGTTTCACAAAGAACTTTTATGGATACGCGATAGACTTTGTTGTAGAAGAAGGTATCATTTACGCACAAGGTAAATTTATTGCTAATGATACCCAAAAAATCAGACTTGATGATTACAATATGAATGTCAACTTCTTTGTTGGTATTAAAGTAAATGAAACAATTGTAACTTCAGATGATGACACAAGTCTTTTAGACCCCGCTACAGGTGCTTACAATTACAATGCGCCAGGCGCCGATAGAACTAAGATAGACACCGTAGTTACAAAAGTACCTTACGGAAAAGATTACACAAACTCAACCATATATGAAATTGGTGAGTTTATATCAAATGGCGATAACATTTATGAGGTCACTACTTCTGGTACAACCAATTCAGTTGGTTCTGGCCCAGTTCATACTACTGGCAACGCGACAGATGGTACTGTAGTATTCAAATATTTTGAAATGCCAACTGGGTTTACTACTCTTTATAAAGTAAAACAAGGACAGATACAAAAGAAATATGATACCAGATTAAACGAGCTTGCTGAACTTGGTAAAGCTCTTGCGATAGAAAAAGATGAAACTGACGGTGATTATGTTATAACACCTTTTACTATGAAAATAGTAGAACACCTTAAAACAGTAAAAGGTGTATCATTTAACACTTCTACAAATACAAATTATAGTTTGGGACAGTTTGTCAATCATTTAGGAAAACTGTATGAGGTAAGTATTGCTGGAACTTCTAATTCTGGTACTCCGCCTACACATACAAGTGGGGATGTTCTTAGTGGAACGGTAAGTTTTGGTTACAGGGGTTCATCATACAGGATAGATAACGAAGGATATAGATTTAGTACAGATGCCACCGACCCAGGCGATGCAAACTACCTTATGGGAATAGTTTCGCCAGGCGTTGCATATGCGAATGGTTTCCGAAGAGAATTCTACAAAAACCAACCAATTAAAATTAGAAAGGGAACATCCACAGAAACAAAAGAAGCGTTAGATGTTACATTGGGATATGGTAACTTCTTTAATGTTAAAGAAGTCGCTGGAACTTGGGATTTAGAAAACGGTGCTTTATGTAACATTGGATATTACGGAAGTGTGGGTTCACAGACAGGTGCATTAGCTCACTCAGATGGAACATTTGGTGGACATGCCGCTCTAGGAACAACTCTTGGCACATGTAGGGTTCGTGCCTTGAAGAGGTCAAGTGGAAACCCAGGCCTTGCTGCTACTCAATACAGACTTTTTGTATATGATGTAAGAATAAAAGATGGTGAACTATCTGACGCGAGAACAATTCAGTACCCAAATTCTACTGATAGTGGTTTTGCTGACATCATACTTGATGATACAGATGGAAATGCAGTCGGAGATTCCGCAATTCTACATGGAACAGATTATAACAAATTAGTTTACCAAGCACCTTGGCAGTCAACTAAAACTCTTGCAGCTGCTGGGGGTGGTTCATATGATACTCAATACTACTACACAGAAGAATTTAATGTAAGTGTTCCTGCTAATGGTGTATTTAGTCTCAGTACTTCCTCTCTTGGTTCAGAAGTAATATTCCCATACACCGCTGCTGGTCTTACACAGACAATACTAGATAATAAGCTTTACATGGTATGTAAGACTTCTGGTATCACAGATATCGGTGATGGTGCTACTATATCTGGTTCTGAAGGACGAGTTATTAAAATTACACCAAGTATGGTTACCGCTGTTGCTAACGGACAAACAATGGAATTTGATGTTGGTACACCTAGTGGAACATATGACGCTTACTTACAAGTAGAAGTAAAAGTAATCGATGCGGTTCCAGTACCAAAAGCACTTAATACTGGTAGGTATGTTAAGATTGACACGCGAGATAATATCGGTGGTGCAAACGGGCCATGGCCTCTTGGTATAGTGGATGTTAAAGAAATTGAAGCGGTATATGTTTCTTCAGATTTAAACACATACTTAGATGATTCTGATAAGAAAATTAACTATAAAAATGAATTTATTTTTGATACTGGACAAACAGATAATTTCTATGGACACGGAAAACTTATTAAGAAAGCTACTAGTTCTCTTAATACAACAGATAAACTTTTTACAGTTAAATTTAGTCACTTTACCGCGAACTATGGTGGTACAAACGGAACATATTTTGCAAAAGATTCATATCCAATAGATGATACTGGTGCTACTGGTATATACACATTTGAAATTCCTTATCATGATTCTAAGAAACTAGGTAGTTTTAATCTACGCGATGCAATTGACTTTAGACCTAGAGTTAAACAGACTGCTGTATCTGCTACAACATTAGCAGTTGCAACTGAAAACCCATATCCCACAGAGGATTTTGATTTACCATCAAACGGTATTCAGTTCCCATCACCCAATAGTAGTTTTACAACAGATGTAGAATACTACCTACCAAGAATTGATAAACTTGTTATCAGTAAAGCTGGTGAAATGAAAGTTATTGAAGGTATTTCTTCTATTCCTGCTAGATCGCCAGAAATGGAAGATGCAATGCAGATTGCTGAAATACAGGTTCCGCCTTTCCCATCATTGGCGCCAGGCCTTGCAGGCAAATATGGACAAGAAGTAAATGCTGTTTTTCATAAACTAGAAGGACAACACAGACGATACACCATGCAAGACATCGGTGCAATTGAGAAAAGAATTAACAGACTAGAATATTACCTTGCTTTAAGTTTGATGGAAATGCAAGCTAAAGACCAAGTTATTCTAGACGCAAATGGAAATGACAGATTTAAAAACGGTATCTATGTAAACGCATTTGATTCAGACTTATTAAGTGATTTGACAGACCCAAGTTATGCTGCTTCATATGATTCATCTAGAAAAAGATTAGGGCCTAACTTTGAAGACTACCAAGTAGACTTAAAATTAAATGAAACGCATGGCACTTCTGGGTGGACTCAACAGGGTAGTTCAATCACAAGACCTTATATCTTAGAAGCTGGATTAGAAAATAGATTCGCAACTAAAGTAAGAAACTGTGTAGGTGAACTATTATTCGACTATGAAGGTGAGATGGATATCTTCCCTCGTTCAGATTCGGGTGCTACTTGGAAATCACCTCCAGAGAAACAGGTTATCAAATTATCAAACGCTACTTCTATGCAAAAATCGGCAGAAGCTTTTAATGCTAGTGATAATAGTCAGAAATTTGAAACAAGTTTTGAGTTTGGTAAATTCAATGCAGAAGAGAAAACAGTAACAACTGGGCATAGGGTGGAAGATCTCAACTTGTCATTTACAGGTGGCGGTGATGCTACTGGAACAGTTAGTGGTGATGTATCTCAGAGTATTACAACAGTAGGTGGTGGTGCGAGAAATGGATGGTTTGAACAAACATCTGCTGGTGGGTTAACTGGTGATATTGGTGGTTCAATTGCTGCCAGCGCTAAGGCTACAGGAACTATGCATGTTCAAGATATGGTACAAAAAACCATATCAACAATAACTACCGCATCATCCTCAATGGTTGACACGGAGACTTTTAAAACTGGGAATTTAGTAAAGGATGTTTCATTACTACCCAACATGAGAGGAAACAGAATTGGTGTTAGGGTTCGTAGAATGAAACCCAACACAAGATTATATTTCTACTTTGATGATGTCAGACAAGATGACAGATGTTGTCCTTGTCACCCAGCCGGGTTTGACGCTCTGATACCAGCATGGAAAGCATCTGGTTCCAGAACAGGACACATATTCTTAGGTTCAAGATTAAATACCGCTCCTTTGGGTGGTGTTGAAGATGCAAGTAAAAATATGTTGTTTAGTGCTTCTGCTCCTGCTGATATAGGTTCACCTATTGTTACAGACGAAAACGGTGACGCTGCTTTTGTTTACTGGTTACCAAGAGGTAATGATGGTTCGTCTGAAGCTGCTGGACTACCTACTTTCGCTGTAGGTACACGAAGGATGAGAGTAACAGATGACCCAGATGATAGATTTAATTTTGTAACAACATCAGCAGAACAGATTTACTCTGCTTTTGCTATGAATGTTTTCTCTAAAACAATTGATATAATTTATGAACAACATCAACTAAATTATAGTTCATCGTCAACCACTACGATGGAGAAGAAGGGTGAGGTTATAACAGATGTAGACATTCAGCCTGGCACAATGTCTGTGAACGCAGACTTGAACGCTAGACTTGATATTACAAACCCTTCCTTTATTCACCATCCACCTATACAAAGGGGAGACCCAATCGCTCAAACATTTGGTATTGGTGACGCGCCAAGTGGAGCATTTGTTAAAAAGGTAAGAGTTTGGTTTAGAGACAGGCCAGGCCAAGTTGCCAATACGACAAATTCAGCAACTGCTACTGGACAGGGTATTACATGTGAAATTAGAAAAGTTTTAAATGGATACCCAACAGATACAATCCTCTCTGGTGGTAGGAAGTTCCTTAAAGCAACTGAAGTAAAAACTACTCCAGATATATCTGGTAATAGACAAACTAACTACGACTTTACTGAAACATACGCAACAGACTTTGAGTTTGACGAACCTCTTTATGTTGCACCAAATGAAGAGTACGCTCTTGTATTGATGCCTCAACGAAATGACCCGAATTATAATATTTGGTGTTCTAAGTTGGGTGAAAATAAAATAGGGTCAAGTGAAAGAGTTACCGCAGAAGAAACTGATATCGCTGGAATGTTATTTACTTCATCAAACAACAGGGCATGGAGTCCTCATCAAACAGAAGATATCAAGTATGTAGTTTACTACGAAAGATTTACGGTTGGTTCTGGAACATGCGAATTTGTAAACGAAGACGCAGAATATATTGTCGCATCTGACTACTTAAATGGTAGACCGATTGACGGACAAGATGTTCACGCATTTAAAGTAGGTATTGCTGGTGGTGGTTCTGGTTATAGTGTCAATGATATTATTACATTGAACGCAATCAATGTTCAGACTGCTACTTCTGCTTCTAGTAATAACCTCTCTGGTTCTGGAGTCAAGTTAAAAGTAACTTCAGTCAATTCTGGTGTGGTAGATGGAATAGAAGTTTATGATGCTGGTATTGGATTTAGACCACAGAGAGCAAGTGATACTCCTGCTAATGTTACTATACCAACTACAGGACAGTCTTCCGTGACTCCTAGTGGTGGTTCTGGTGCTACATTTACATTAAAGATTAAACACGGACAGGTAGACGAAGTAGACCCACGAACAGAGAAGATGGAAATCATCTATGACAAAGAAACAATAGATGCTGCTCATGGTGGTGATTCTGATTATTTCTTTGCTGCCAATGATGTTTTAGGAACAGGTGACCCGATTACTGCTGACTCGGAACAAGGATTTAATAGGAATACTTCATTTAAGATTAGTAGTATTTACAATAAGACATTTAATAATTATAGAACCAACATGACTTATAAAGAGTTCCCAGAAGCAAATGTTACTATGCAAGCATGTGTAACAAACTCTACTGGTTCAACTGCTGCTGGTTCTACATTTACAGATTTACAACCAACAAGAAGAACACCTACTACACTAGAGGCTGGTTTGTTCTCTGCTAAGAACGAGTTTGCATTTACTGGTGGTTCTAAGTTGGCGAAGAAGAGTTATCGACACAGGTATACTCTAAACACAACTACTACACTTCTATCTCCAGTTATATCACTATATCGTAACGCTGCTATAGTTAGAAAGTATGAGATTAACAATGATTCTACTGGTGAAACAACTAATCTTGGTAATGCACAATCCAAGTTTATTTCAAGGAGGGTGCGACTTGCTGACGGTCAAGAAGCAGAAGATGTAAGACTTTCAGTCGCGTTGAAACAACCCGCTGGTTCTTCATTTAAGATTTACTTCAAAGGACAGGCGCAAGAAGATGATGGAGATTTTTACGAAGATTTGCCTTGGGTAGAAATGGAACTTGATGATACAAACCCGAAAGGGGTTGCTATGTCACAGACTCAGTTTATTGACTTTAACTGGAAATTACCTAGTACTGCTCTTGACGCGAATGGAGTATTCACACAAACTGTTAAGCGTGTAAATGCTCTGACTATTGGTACTGCTGGAAGTGGTATCGCAAGTGCAAGTTCTGTGAACTTCTCATTTAGTGGTGGTGGTTCTAGTGTTACTAGACAGGCTGCTATTAAGTGTACTGCTTTATCTGCTGGTGGTCTCTCAACCTTAGAAATTGTAGACCCAGGCCGTGGATACACTACTGCACCAACCGTTAAAGTATTTGATGACCACGCGGTAAGTAAATACTATGCTACTGGAACAATTGTTGGTAATGCTAGTAAGATATATGAAGCAACAGTAGGTGGTACATCTGGTGCATCTTCTGCTAGTTCCGCACCTACACATGGTTCTGGTACTGCTACAGATGGAACTGTTACATGGACTTACAGAGGAGTTAGACCAGTTGTTACATGCACAGTTGCAGATACAGAGTTTAAGAGGTTTAAGTATTTCTCAAGTAAATTGGTAATGCTTTCATCAAATACTTCTAATATTCCAGAAGCAAAACAATTAAGGATTATTGCCTTACAGGCGTGATAAATAGAATATGACAAGCAATTCAAGCCAAGTATCCAGTTTAGAATATAATAGAGACTCAGAGTCGGGAGCTTTAATAAATGTGGATGATAATGGTCTTGCTGCTTATAAGAGAAGAAAATTTTTAGCTAATCAGAGAAGTAGTCAAATAACTGAAATGTCAGATGATATAAATAGTCTGAAAGAAGATTTTCAAGAAATCAAAAGCATTTTAATGCAACTTGTTAATAACATTGATAAATAAAGATAGGGAAGAGACATGTCAACTATAACACTAAGAGCATCTAAGGGTTCACCCCTCACTAATACTGAGGTGGATACTAACTTTAGTAACCTCAATAACGACAAGTATGAGTCGGGTAATAATGTGTCAGTTGGTACTCTTACTGCGAGTGGCAATGTTACTTTTGGCATCGCTGCCACGGTATCCGCTGCTGGGAGTACACAGGGTACTGCAACCGCATTAACCAAAACATACAATATTGTATCTACCGCATCTGCTAACCAAGGGGTAGTATTACCCTCTGCAGCTGCTGGTCTAGTAATCAACCTTTATAATGTAAGTGGTAATACTATTAAAGTATATCCCGCTTCTACAGAAACCATCGATGGTGGTTCTGCAAACGCACCAATTGAAGTAGTAACTGCAAACGGTGCCGAATTGGTTGGTGTTAGTACAGGTGGATGGAGACAAGTGGGTTCTGGTGGAAGTAATATCGCCAGTTTAACTGTAAACGATTCAGCAGAACTACTGGGTTCTTTGAAATATGGAGTAACTGCTTCAGTTTCAACCGCTGGTTCCGCTCAAGGAGATGCAACTGCATTGACTGAAACAATTAATGTAATTGGAACAGTCGGTGGGTCTGCACAGGGTGTGGTACTACCAACCGCTGCTGCTGGACTACATGTAGTTGTCGCTAATATCACTACAACTGATTGCAAATTGTATCCCGCTTCATCGGATACTATTGAAAGTGGTTCCGCAAATGCTGCTGTAACGCTGCCTGCGAAAACTACAATTACTTTAACATGTCAAGACGCGACCAATTGGGTGAAACACAGAGGACTTGCAGTCTATAATTCATCTGGTTCGTTGCTCAATTAAGGAGAATTTGAATGGCAGGGCCAGTTACACTTAAAGCAGGATCATATCCGACTCCCGCTGGGGGACTTCAAGGTCTCAGGGAGATGTCTGCTACTGAAATTAAGAACGAAGTAGCAGGGGTTATCACAAAGAAATTCGCTGATGATACAGACGGTTCGGGTACTGCTGAACTTAATGTCGTAACAGGGGGTTCTGCTGCCGCTACAGAAATTGGAACATTCACAAACAGAGAGAGAACTGATGCTGTAGGTACTCACCCTTCTGGTGGAAGTACTACGGATACTGTTTACCGATTCAATCAACCAGTTGCTGCTGTAAGTGAATCTGGACAAATCAATCCTCTTAGGTGGACAGACACCGCTGTAGAAACTGCCACAGATACCGAATTAGATACTGAAGTATTAGACTTAGTTATAACTGCAATGGCTGCTGAAGACGCGAACACAGTTGGACAATATAAAATTGGTACATCTAATCCAGCTGGTGGAACATGGACTTCAAGATATACAGTAACAGAAACACAGGTTGATGGAACAGATGTTGCATATAACCTTTATCAAAAAACTGCACCAACTACAGACGCTGGAACAGATTCAAATATGTTGTTAAAAGCTGGTGACGAAGGGCAACCAAACGAAATGTCAACTGCAAACTTACAGACATTAGTGCCTGCATTTAGAAATAGAATTATTGCTAGTGGAGTAGGAACATATCTACTTCAAACTGGCGCACCATCTGCCTCTGGAACATGGGTACAGATGGGGTCAACGATGACTGACCAATTAAAAGACATCTCATCACAGAACTATTCTGGAGACTATACAGGGTCATATACTGGGTACTATGACCGATTCTTTGCTGGATTCTT
>Ga0209404_10001126_pt1 | contig 18871 bp, 7 predicted proteins | sample TroAtlMetagenome_2_FD_187447 | JGI IMG/M metagenome (GOLD analysis project Ga0209404, IMG submission 187447) | Marine eukaryotic phytoplankton communities from Atlantic Ocean - Tropical Atlantic ANT8 Metagenome (SPAdes) (version 2) | ecosystem: Environmental > Aquatic > Marine > Oceanic | place...
CAGGAAGATTCTCCTTGAATATAGGATTTAAAGGATCTTTATCCAATAGGACACCTTCTAAAGCATTTTGTTGAATAGTTCCAACTATTCCACCATAAAATGCCTTCTGTCTAGTGTAATTAATAGATTTGGATTTTGCCATTAGTATGCTCTGATGATATAAACACAAGTCATTTGTGGTTGTGCTACATTAAAATCTATTTGTAGGGCATTTTTATTTTCATCATTGCCCAAAAAATCTGCCTGTGTTGGTATATTTACATTAGCAATAACACTAGTTGATGCTCTTAATCTCGTACTATCAAATTCAACATCAAATGAATCATGATCATGTGGAACGATAGAATCATTCGCATCTGACAATGGATTAGTAAAATTATATCCAGGATGACTCATTAAAGTACTACGCAAAGCATCTTTTCCGTATTGCATTTCTGTATTAGCAACATCTACTGTTCCACCTGGTAAGTATGGTAATGTAGTTGTACCTTCTGGTAAATAATAATTTCTGTAACCATCAGGAACTTTTTCTCCAACATTTTCGCTTCCAGTAATACCATACATGTATGTTGTTGCATCATCTATTCTAGGTCCATTAGGATGAGTATCTGTTACTTTAAATAATTTTTCAGAAATTGGACTATCAGTAACCCACAATGGTTTCAAATCAGATGGTGGTGGTGTAGATTCAACCTTTGCTAAAACAACACCAGAAGAACCATTATCAAGACCTATGTGCCCTGTATCAATAGTATTCGTGTCATCTGGCCACCATAATTGATACAAATTATCACTAGAACCTAAATTTCCTGAATTTATAGTATATGGTGCTCCTGGTGCTGATGCTGGATACCAATCAGTTGGTGTTGGGAGTTCATAATCTGAATGATCATTATATCTTGTACCAACACTTATACCAGGAGCAGTAAATCTAGATGCTGTCTCATACCAATCATAATTATTTTCTTGGGCACCTTCTACATCATCCGTCCAACCCCAATAATATGTATCACCTACATCATCACCCCATTCGTTGTCAACAGCATGGAATCTTACAGTATATTCTACTTCACCAAAAGGTATAACACCATCTCCTGGTTGTGTTGAACTATTTTGTGATAAAGTAGGATATGATCCACGATGTCCATGCCTTGGTACATGCCTTCTACCAAGTTTTCTTGGTCCTATGTACAATGTTTTATACGCATCACCATCTTCTTTAGTATGACCTGTAATCTTCCCCTGATAATCTGTAGAATCAGTAGTTTCATCAAGAGTGAATACCACATCAGTATAAACATCAGTAAATGATGTAGTAATAGATTGACTCTCGTGTGTACCTATCTTATTTTGTAACAATAGTCTTGCATCAGCGTCCTCATCAGCATTTCTACCAGTAGGTGAACCACCACCAGCAAAATATGCATCCTCCATATCCATCAGTGCTTTCTGATTAAGATCTGGTAACCTAATTGTTCCTGTATATGCTGGGAAATTACCAGCAAACGAACTAGTACCAGTATTATATGTGTCACCAATAGTTTGAGCTAATAATGGATATGCTGCAGCATCTGCAAATTGTCCATCACAAACAATCCAACCTCTAGGGATAGAAGTTATACCTCCACCCCATGGCATAATTGTACCAATAGCTGCTCCTTTAGCAGTTTTAGATTCTTGATAAAACATTTATACTTCTATTAGATACCAACCTGTTTTTGATGTAGGAGCAGCAGTACCACCATCAGGTGTACTATTTCCTACGTATAATAATGCAAACCCAGCAAATGGAGTTTGAACAACTAGTTCACCACCATCATAAGAACTCAAGTCAGCAGTATTACCTGATAACATTGCTTGTCCTGTGTTATCACTAGCATTTTGTATCTTAACATTTGTTGCTGCTCTAACAACCAACGACATATTGTATGTTAATAGTCCACCTATATCTATGATACGAATCATATCACCGATTAATGGATTATTTGGTAGTTTAACAACTGTATTCTGTGAAACATCTAACACATAATTTGTATTGACTTCTGCAACAACCTCAAAGTCAGCAGAGTATTCCCACTTCCTACCACCTGTCTGGGTGAAGTAGTTAGATATACCAGCAATATTAACAGCACCGTCATTCTCAACACTGAAGATCTTATTACCATTATGATTGATTGTTAGATCACCACCATTGAGAGTAAGATCACCTGCTGCAAGTATATCACCACCAAATGTACTTGTACCTGTACCTAAAGCAGAGAATGAACCATATGTTGTAAAGTCACCAGATGAATTATCAAATGTCAATCTTGGTGTAGTACCATCCTCACCAAATATATCAATATCACCACCATTAATGGTTAAATCACCAGTTGCAGTATCAACTTCTAATGTAGTTCTCTTTGTGATGGTATCAGATCCACCATTAGTTAATCTAAACCACTCTGTCTCCTCTACTACTGAACCGTTAAGAGTAAATGTATTCTCAAGGGTTAATTTACCAGCAATAGTAGTATCACCTGTAAGACCACTAACAGTCAGTTTATCAAATCCTTGACCAACATTCAAGTTACCTTGTAGTTTGGTATTTCCTGTTAATGATTGTACTTCAAAAGTCCTATTAACTGGATCTCCACCATCAGTTACAATAAGAGATTTAACCTCTGTACTGATAAGAGATTTAACCTTAACTATCTCTGCATCAGATAGCAGTAGATAATCAGATGTAGTTAAAACTCCACCAAATTCTGCAACACCTATCCTTATATCTGCTGTATCATCAGGAATACTAGAAGCATTCTTGACTCTCAACTCTGCTTCTTGTGGTTCAGCACTCCATGTTACTGTACCAGCAGCAAGATTACCTGATAACTTAACTGTACATGATGTGCCACTAGGAGTTAAACCAGTCTGCACAACCCACTCACCATTCAAGTCTCCTGTGGTGCTACCACTGATAGCGATAGACTCACCATAATCAATACTTAAATCAGCATTAGTCTTACCATTACCCCAGTTAATAGTTAGAATGTTTGTATCATTAGAAACCAAAGTATCAATATCACCATCATCTATCAAGAGACTTGATATAGGATCTAACTCACCATTATTATCAGAATCAAATCCTGTAATGAATGTTGCGTTAACTTGCTTATCAAGTCTAGCAATGACACAATTATCAGGGTGATCAGTATACTTTTTAGTACCATCAAGTTGACGACTAACTGCTAATCTATAACCTTTTGGATCATTAGGATTAGTAATGTTAATTAACCCTTCAACTTTAACTATCTCATTCAGTGATTGGTCTGCTACGACTGGATTACCATTAGAATCAACAGAATCTGGAGAGTTAGCATGACCTCTTTCGATTAGTAGTAACTCACCAATCTTAAAGTCATTAATAGAAGGTTGTGTTATTGGTAGGTAATATAAAGAACCACCTGAATCAACACCATTAACTTTAAATGTAAGATTAGGAGCACTTGGATTACCTAGTTTAGCACCAGTTATTACAAGATCATCATCATCTACATAACCAGATCCTGAAGAAACTGTTGCAATAGCAGCATTTCCACTACCATCAATGGTAACTGTAAATAATGCTCCTTCACCAGCACCACCATCAGCTGATAAGAATGAGTATGTAGTATTAGCAACCCAATCACCACTTTGTGCTGGAGAAATATTATCGATAGCAACAATTTGACCTGCTGAAACTAGATAAGAATCTCCACCCCAAGGTCCAACACCCTGTGTATCAATCAACTTACCTGTATCACTATACTTAAGGAAGTCTACGTTAGGTTTCTCAAGAGAACCGACAATATGTGCTGAAGATCCTGCATCAAACCTATTTCTTTCTATCTCAATGATACCTGCTTTCTGTCCACCAACGAGTTTAATATCAGAATAACCAGTTGTACTTGCGAGAATATTAAGATTATTCCTTACAGTAGTAAAACCACCAAGAGATCCAATATCAAGTTTAGAAGTTTGAATACCTAATGTAAGTTGAGTGGTATCAGTACCATCAAATATATTAACCTTACTTGCTTGACTGAAGATACGTGTCTCGGATGTACCAGGGAAAGTACCAATCTCTAAAGTACCAGCAGTTTTTGTCTGATATGTACCAATTAGTGTTGAACTAGCAGGATTCGCAGCAGCACCACCAAGAGTGATAGTACAACTACTCGATACCTCATCAGAAGCACTAGCAATATCTACGATAGCATTTTTAGTGTCTTTATGTATCTCAAGTACACTAGTACCAGCACCAGCACCCATTCTAAATGTATGGGTTTTATTATCAGCAACACTATTACCAATGCTTATTGTTTGTGTACTAGTAGTACTATTACCAAGAACAATAGACTCTGCATTGTTTAGACCATTGAAGAAGTCTGTATCAGTATTAAGGAAATTGAATGTTTCAGCAGTACTGTTAATGTCACCACCATCAACACTCAAGTCATCTTCAATCAAGGTATTACCAGTGATTCTAGCATCACCAACAACAACCAAGTTTCTATCTAATTCCTTATCTGCTCCTCCACCAATGGTAGTATTAATACCAAGTCTACCACCAGACTGATAAGTACTTCCTGGAGAAGCAGGGTCTGATGTAGCAACACGTAATGTAGCAACATTATTTGGAGTAGAACTATCACCACCAACCAAGAATGCATTTGTTACATCAAAGTATGTCTTATTATTTGAAGATTCAGATAGATAATTATTTGCTGTAACAGCACCAGTAGCATCATAAGTAACAATAGACCTACCAGAGATGAATGCTGTACCAACAACATCTAGGTTAGCACGAGGATCTGTATCATCAGATACATGACCATCTAAAGCACCCTCAATTGCCATTCTAGCAATTGTGTTAACTCCTAACTGAAGATCGCCTGGTACCTCTGTCTTTGTACGTAATGCTTCAGCACCGATTACACCCAATTCCTTCCAACTAGAACTAGAGATCTCTAATTTAACACTAGCACCTTGTGAGTCCCAATCAAATACTTCAGAACCAATGTTATTGAATACAGCAAACTCACATTTATTATTATCAACACCCGACTGATCTGCCTTGGTAATAGTCCAGATACCATTAACCTGTGTATTACTAAAGTTAGAAATACGTATTAAACTACCTACCTTTGCACCAACACCAACATTATTAGTACCAACTTTCCATTCAATCTCTATTGTTGTAGTATTGTTAGCAGTTGCCTTAAGAATATTAGTATCATTAACCTCTGTATAGTAGTTTGCATAGATCCATCCCCATGAACCAGACTTACCTACTTCCCTACCTTTAAGAAGAATATCTCCATCTACTGGTGAATTAGGACCATATGCAACATTCTGTGAGGTATAGAATGAAGTACCACTAGTACCTGGACTGTATACAGCAGATTGATTTGGTGTAATATTTGATGGAGCATTAGCTGCAAAGTGTGTCTTAATAGTATAAGACTGACCTGGATTAGATAAAGTTCCTCTTGGGTTGAATGCAAAGATAGCAGAATTAACTTGGTTCTTGGTTAGAACAATGTCACCATCTAAATTATTCCTGAAACTTTGACGAGCAACTGTAGGATCATCAGTTGTAGAATCAATTAAACTATGGACACGTAAAGACCAAAGATTAGCAGGATCAGTAGGATCAACACTAATAGTTACAGGACTTTGGAAGAATGCCTCACCCTCAACAGTGATCTTATCATTGAATGTAACAGCAGTATCAAATGTTGTTACTAATGCACCTATCTTATCATCATCATCCTCTGTTTCTTGAAGAACTGCTTGCTCAAGGAAGGTCTCTTCGCCTGTAATAGCGTTGATCTTCTTGTTACCTATGTAAAGGTCTCCATTAGAGTTTAGACCTGTGTAGAAGACTACACCAGCATCTTCACGTTTTGCTTGAGCATAGAAGTCTTGCTTATCTGAAAGAACAACTTCCTGACGTACAGGGAAACCAGTTGAGTAGTTACCTGGACCAAAACCAAGGTATTCAAACGTATGGTTACCAGATCTAGCAATAGATGGTCTTCTTAATTCAACGTAAAATCTACCTTCTAATGGGAACTGTGAGTCACCACTAATAGGAATCTGTCTATTCTCGGATCCAATAGATGCATTACCAGCTTGTGCCTTAATTTCATTGTCAATAACATTACTTTCTAAATCAGATGTAGTGTTAGTATGTTCATATGGTGCTAAAGGATCAGTATCTAATAGATCAACAACTGCTTCTTTAGTCTCACTAAACTTACTATCGTTTAGTGTTACATAACCGTGAATGTAGTTGTGAGCAGCAGCAACTGATGCTGGTGGATCAATTACAGTTGTATCTCTAGATCCAGTTGTCTGAACTTGGAACCATAAGGGGTCATTCTTATAGTTTAAAGGATATAGATTAGAAATTGGTTGTGAGAACTTATAATTCTGGAAATTGTTACCTACACCAGCACCTGTTGGATATGGTGAAAGATTACCACGAACAGCAGTTAGATAGTAGATACCTTCCTGTTGGTTAGGAATAACTTCTTGAATTGTTTCACTATCAAAGATATAGAATGTATCTTCAATTTCAGGTACGTCTTTTAGTCCAGTAACCTTATAAGTGTGACCTGTTCCTGTAGTTATTTTATCACCAGGAGTTACTGTATATACATTAGCACCTGCTGTTCTATAAAGATTAACATCAAGACTAGATCTTGACTTACCATCAAGTGTTCCAGCAGCATCTGGATTACCATCTAGCAACCAAAATGTTCCATTAGATTGTGTGAATGTTGTAGTAACACTCGAATCATATTCAAGTTTTCCTGTTATATTCTTAAGTATGACATACTCTTTTGTTGTTACATCATCTGTATAATATGCATGAACATAACCACTACCTGTGTTCTTACCAGTCCATGTTACAAAGTTAGTTGTATTATTTTCAAGTAAATCTGTTTGTATACCAGCACCTTGAGGTTGTGTAATCCTAATAACTACAAACTGCTCATTCTTAAGTGCTGCATTATCAACAGTATGATCAAATACAGTTAGTTCTAATCTATCATCATCCAAATCATTCTTAACTGTCTTTGCACTCTGAATTGTTACTTTAACTTTACTATCAAAATCAATTACTCTTGGATTATTATATGGATCATAGAATAAATCATCGTTATCTAAATCACCAACACCTGCACTCTGAAGATCTGTTAGATTTAAACCTAACTGTTCACCAGGACGTGCTGGGTTAGTAAATTCAGCAACATCTGGAGCACCATTACTAAATGGTTCTAGATAGAATTTCTGTGGTCTTAATTTTCTTCTATCATCTGTTCTTGTCTTAATGACATAACCATTAAGTGGTTCTCTTACGTTCTGCAAATATTGTGGAATAACATAACGTAAACGATAGATACGATCATCAGGAGTTCTATCATCATCCAGTCTTTCAAACCATGTATCAGATGTAAAGAGATTACCAGTACCATCTAGGAAATCAGAAGCATGGAATCTAGTCAGAATATTATCTGGATCAGCACCACCAACAGAATCTGGTTTAACATTTAAGTACCAACGCTGATGTACTGATGCATCATATTTCAAAGGACTGGTTAGTTTATCACCATATGCTATGAAGTCATTACCACTGTTAGCAGTAAATACTACTGCATTAACCCCTGCTCTAGCATCTGCCTCTGATGTATGAACACTAAATTTAGTCTTGGTTACCCATCTTGGATAGTAGTAAGTAGTAGAATCTACAACACCACCACCAGCAATAGTTGGTAATTCAGAACTAGCATCAGAAGAAGTCTTAAAGAATATTTTCTGTACAGATACAGCATCCAATGGCATATCAAATATGTGTGGAATATCTGTTTCAATATAAGTACCACTTACGTTACAGTTATAACGATGTAAATCATACTTATCATCTAGTACATACTGTTGAATCTCAACCTCTACATTACCATCGATGTAATCTGTCTCTGGAGAGAAGATATAGATACCAGCAGCAGCATTTTCTTTAGATGCAGCAAGCATTAATTTTGTAGAATTTGTTCTATCAAATTCTTTACCTGTTCCATGCCATGTCTTTGGATATGTTTCTCTACCTGGAGCAATTACATAATAGATTTGATTAGTAGCAAATCCTATTGGAAGTCTTATAAGTCTCTTATCTACAACATTACCAGAAGATCTTTTTGGTACAAGTCTTACAGGTGTACCAGTTGTCCATCCATGTGGGTCAGATTGACCACCACCAGTAGCAATAGTGAATACTGTAGCACGACCAGATAAGGAAGAAGAATCAATGATTGCTTCTACTCTTGTTATTGAAGAACCATTTCCTGATAGGATAAGGTTAACTGTATCATAGTAACCCTGAATAGCACTAGCAATATTTGTACACTCTGGATACTGTGTATCAATAGTAATACTTTCATCTGTATACTGGGAAGAAGTACCATACTGGTTTATATTCTTAAAGTATAACCAAGCAGTTGTTGTGCCAGCAGATATAACAGTATATGGATTACCAGTACTTCTATCCTTTATACTAATTGTTGTAGCATTAATAACCTGATCAATAACAAGATTAGATCCAGGAATATTAGTTGTAACTGCATTTGTAGCACTTGTATCAAGCCATCCTTCAGTAAAGTCAGACTGATTATATTCAGTAACTGTCATTCCTGGTACTAATCCAGAAGTATCACCAACCATTACATTAGAACTATTTTGTGTAAAGGTACAATTCTTAATTAGAAGTGTAAAGTTACGCATTGCACCAAGCATCAATCGCTTGGCATGATCCATAGCATCTAATGTCTCTGATAACTCATTAGTAATGTAGTTAAGATTATTGCCTTGGAAGTATGATTCACCAGCATTAATACTATTGACGTTACCACCAACACGTAAATCTTTAACAACAGCATCAACAAAGAATCCAATATCTCTTGCACACTTGCTAATAGTAATAGCAGGATTAGTTAAAAGTGCTGGATATTTCCCTATAATATAACCATATGCTTCAGATGCAATCCATTCCTTATTCCTTTCAATAAGAGTCGCAGCATCTTGAGCAGTGTTGAAATCATCAGTTGCATCACCACCAATTTCAAATGAAGTATTGAAATCAGCAGGTTTTAATGTTGATAATGAAGCAGTATATGTTGTCCATCCACTAGGTGATAGTTCAGCATGATATCTTTGCTTACCACCAGCAGAAGGTGATTGTAGATTGACATAGAGTTGCTCACCTGACTTGGCACCTAATCTATATCCACCAATATTAACAGCAGGTCTAGATGCAGGATTCTGATTCTCATTACCAGCAAGATATAAATTAGTATGATTACCCTGATCATTAGACTTTTCAATATCTAATGTATAGTACTGTTGCTTAACAATTGCAGTAGCAGAAGTATCAACTACTTTAGGTGGAATAATAGAATCGATGTATCCACCCTTGTCTTGATTGAAGGCATAACCCTTAAATCCTTTAGCATGTAGTGAAGTATTACCAAAGTTACTGTTAGAGTTAGTGATACTCATATCACCACCAGACTCTAGCAAGAAGTGGTTATGATATCCAACAGCGAATACTGAAACTGCCTGAATGAACGCATCATCTGTACATCTGATGTGGAAGTTTCTCCAGTCATCCTTCCAGTATGCATCACCTTTAGTATGATATGGAACAGTAGCAAATGCATCAGATAATGCTGCTTGATTCCATGTGTTATTAAATCTATCGTAACGGATGAATGCTCTATCATCTTTCTGAAGTGATACACCAGTGTACTGGGCAACAACCATAGATTTGAATCCAGTCACCATGGATCCATCTGCCCACATACCACAAATACCCCATGTAGATCTAATGGAGCAGTTGAATACGTATGGAGATGCAGATTCAACAGAATCAATTTCTGCCTGAATAATAGCACCAGATCCTAGCTGACCTGCAGCAGCAGTATAAGTAGCACCAGATACTAACCCAAGACCAGCAGCATTAGTTGGAATAACATACTGGAATAGTTTATCGTTAGTTGAATTAATTGAAGTTACTTTCCATGTACCATTAACTTCAGTAGATAATCCAGTATTAAGTACAGCAACATACTGACCTACAAAATAACCATGATCAATCTTGGTTGTAACAGATAATGTAGAAGATGATCCACCAGCATTATCTTCAATTTTAATACTCTCAATTGATCTAGTATCAGATAAAGGACCAACAATTCTAGTTTCTTGTACAAGAGCATCAAATTCTCCATCATCTATAGTAGGTTGGAACTGTGCAAATGCTTTTCCTACCTTCGTATAGTATAAATCTAATTCATCATTCCCAGCATAAGTCATCACAGTGAGCTTATGGTGAGAATATTCAGGAACTGCTAATGATGAGAAATCACCTTTGTTATTGTAAACCTTACCTACATTATGAGCAGCATCATAAAGAGGTGAATTTGTAGATAAATCACCATCCTTAATAGTAAACTGCCACAAGTAGCAACCACCAGTTAGGTTAAAGACAGAAGATCTAGGTTGATCTCCATCTACACAATCAGGAACATATAGTGGTCTAACAATAGTTCTACGTAGGTCATAACCTATTAGAGAACAACCTCTAGGTACGATAGTACCACCAGTTGAAGAGTTAAACTTATAAAGAACGTTATCTGGGTTAGAAAGATCTAGAATACTATCATCTTGCCACTCTTCTAATGCTGTATTATAGTTGAAGATAGGAACTGTACCTGTAACCTGTACAGTAGCAAGGTTATTAAGGTTACCAGCACTAATAGTACTTGTTAAAATATTTGTTAATGTAATGATGTTAGATTGTACATCAGAACATGCCTGTGGATTACCAGATAAACCATAATCAATAACTGGTGCACCTTGAGTACCAGCAACTGCTGGTCCTTGAGTAACTACCAAATCTTTTTCATATAATTGGTTGCTGACTGCTTTAGTCATCATATCACGAGCACCATTAAATGCAGTGACAGACTCGGCAATCTCACCTGTTAATCCATCAACGATTGGAATACCATCACGATCAAAATAAGTCTTTGTATTAGAAATAGTGTTACTATTACCACCATTTCTTAAGTCAGATACAATAGCATCAATAAAATACCCAATATCTCTCTTACATTTCTCTTCACCTGCAGGAATTTTTGCAGAAACTGATGGTTGTGCAGGTAAACCAGATGTATTACCATCAGTAATTGTTGATGTAACAATAGCAGTTAAGTTTCCAATAAATGACTGAATATCAGCACAAAGATTGGTATTCTCTCTATTATTCTGGTTATCAGCAAATGTTATTGAATTGTCAGCAGATTCTTTAAACGTATGACCATAGTTACCACCAGTAATCAATGCTCCAGAAATTGCATCATGGAATGTATGAGCAGTAGTGTTAGAAGATGTACCAACATTAAGTTTTATCTTACCATCTTGTCTTGTTAAACCATTAGGAAGTGAACTTTCCCATACGTGGTTATAGTTACCACCAGAAGTTACTGCACCTGGGTCTGAATCAACATATCTATGTTCAGAAGTATCAGGAGAAATACCAATATCAACTGTAATTTTTGTAGGAGATGTAGATACAATTGGAAGTAATGAATCGTATGCTGGATCACTAGTACGAGGATATGAGTGAACACTTTGATTACTATCAAATCCACATGTGAAATCTATAGTATTAGCACCGATCTTAATTGAATCACCTGCTTTTACTATTCCAGAAGGAGTAGAAATAACATACTCATGAGCATATCCACCACCAGTCTTAACTGCATTAGGAACTGCTTCTGAAAATGTATGTAAGTAGTTACCACCACTAATTACTGGACTACCATTTGTTGTTACAAATGAATGAACAGATTGATCAGATGAAACACCAACATTAACTGAAATTTCACCAGTCTGCCTCTTCATAGCACCTGGTTGAGCACCAAAGAATGTATGTTGTGAAGTATTGTATGATGTTCCTACCTGAACTGTAAATGTACCTGCAACAGTGTCTACATTAGAAATTGGCAACCATCTTCCTACTACAGGATCTGTAGATCTTGGATATGTGTGTTGAGTAGCATTGTTATCCTTCTCACAAGTAAATATTAAAGAATCTGCTTCAAACTGAACTCTATCACCATTATTAAATGTATTACCTGATAACTTAATAGTTAATTCTCCAGTATTTGGATTATAAGCACTACCAATTTCTGGTTGATGAGAGGTTGATGCAACATTGAGAATAGTAACAGCAGTATCATATGATGGATCATCAACACTAGCACCACCTTGACCAGCTGCACGAGGATATGCATGCTGGGTTTGATCATTATCAGCAGCACATGTAAAGATAATTGATTCGTTTTTTAACTTAATGCTAGATCCTTCATTTAAATCATGCTGTCCAATGTCTAGTACAAGATTACCTGTAGAAGGAGTATAACTTGCATTAGAAACATTATAATCTACAATAGGAGATGAACCTACATTAACAGTAATATCTCCAGTTTGTTTCTTAAGAGCACCATTAGCAGAAGCAGAAGGAACAAACGTATGTTGTGATATATCAGAAGATGTACCTACATTAACCTCAAAAGTTTGATAGTCATTTCCACCAACATTATTATTCTGAACATTAGTTATAATTAACCACTGATTACTAATAGGATCAGTAGAACGAGGATAAGAATGATTACTCTGATTACTATCTCTATTACATGTAAATGTTAATGATTCATCTGTAATCATTACTCTATCACTATTCTGGAATGAATTTCCAGTAGTAGTTAATTCCAATACACCAGTAACAGGATCATAATTAGCAACAGTTACATTATGATCTGATGTACCAACAGATGTTATAGCAGTTGGTTCATGTGAAATAGGATCTGTTGAACGAGGATAAGTCTTGATAGAATTGTTACCATCCATCTCACAAGTAAACTTGAGAGAATCCTGATTTATCATCAAGTTGGTTCCTGCTTTTAAATCATGAAATCCAACAGTTAGAGTTAAATCACCATTTGCAGGGTTATATGTAGCACCTGTAGGTGTATAATTTACAGTAGGAGTTGCACCAACATTAACTTTGAATGTATCATTAGTAATGTCACTAATTGGTAAGAATTTACCACTTGCAGGATCTGTAGATCTTGGATATGCATGCTCGGAATTCTTTCCGTCCATGTCACAAAGGAATATTAATGATCCATCTTCTATCTTAATTCTATCACCATCAGTATATCCATGATCTTGAATAGTAATTACTAGATCACCAGTAACAGGATCAAAAGTAGCATCTTCTGCTGTTTTATTAGTAGGTCCATTGAAAGAATGACTACCAATAGTAAGTTCCAACATACCTGTTGTTGGTGTATAATCAGCCCAACTAACATTATATGCTACATCAGGTGAAATACCAACATTAACATCAAATGATGTTGCACCTACATTAGAAATTGGCAACCATTGCTTACTAGCAGGGTCTGTAGGACGTGGATATGCATGATCTGTAGCATAACCATCTTTTGCACATTTGAATGTTATAGCACCATCATCTAACTTTATGAAATCACCATTTTGGAAAGTATGAGCTCCAATATCAACGGTTAAAATACCAGTAGTTGCATTATACTTTGTCTCTGAATTAGGAGTATAAGTAGTACCAACACTAGTAATTTGTAATGCTGCGTTATATGCTGGGTCACTAGTACGAGGATATGGATGAGTGGTAGCACCACCATCTTCATCACACTTGAATATGATTGATTCTCCTGCTAATTTAACAGTTTCACCTTTTCCAAGTGTATGAGCACCAATATCAAGTATCAATTCACCAGTTAAAGGATCATACTCTCCACCTGTTGGTGTGTAGTTAACGATAGGTGTAGCACCAACATTAACTTCAAATTGATTATCATTTATTACATTTAATATTTCTAGGTACTTACCAGCAGCAGGGTCACTTAATCTTGGATATAAATGATCAGATGCGTTATTATCCTGATCACAAGTAAATGTAAGTGAATTTGCAGCAATATTAATATGGTCACCAACTGATAACTGGTGATCTGTAACATGTAATATTAATTTACCATCAACAGGAGTGTAATCAGCATCATATGGTTTTAATTGCCTTGTTGCAGTACCATAATCAGATCCTGGTGCATTATCAGCAGTAATTGTTAGATCTTGTGCTGATAACTGGTTAGCAATAGCAAGGAACATATTGTCTCTTGCTTTTTCAAATCCAAAAATTGCTTCTGTTGTTTCACCTTGTAAACTACCATTCAACCATGTTTGTCCAGATTCATTAAAGAATGACTCACAGAATTTAATAGTATATTCATTACCATCTGCTTGAGCAACATCAAGTGATAATGCATCAATAAAGAGACCTAAATCTCTTTTACACTTATCTTCATATTGTCCATGAGTAGGGAATTGAGAAATAGTAGCAGACCAAGAATTATTAATAATTTCTTGACGGTTTAATTGAGAAAGTCTAAATGCGTCCTTATATCTTGAGTAATCTTGTGTTTCAGTATCTTTAGGGTAGAAAAAGTCAGGGTGATGTATAGCAATTTCAGCAGCACCACGATCAATAATGGTCTGTCTATTTGCATCAATTAAATTAGCAGCATCAAAATATCTTGCTTCAGGATTAGCAGCTTCAACTAATCCAGGTCTGTTATCAATATAGTGGTTACCAGGCATCAACATGATGCTGAACTGGTCAAATCTATCGTTATCCTTACCTGGAAGATAAGAATACCTAGAAACCTCTATAAAAGCTCTCTGAATCGTCTTGAATGGACGTAGAGGTGAATTACCTCTATTATCTAACTCATCAGTCGCATTAAAATCATCTGGCGACACATATAGGTACTTACCTGTTTTACTTGAATATAGGTTATCAAGTCTTGTTAAGGGCATAACTAACCGAACCGTGCTACTTCTACTTGTTGTATTTATACTATAAAATCCACAATGCCACCAGGAGGATTTGAACCACCGACCTTGGCTTTACAAAAGCCCTGCACTACCACTGTGCTATGATGGCGATATTTTTTTAAATTCGAAACTACCATGCTTCGAACCCCATATTTGCTCTGCTGTTCCTATCTTAAAACCCCTATCTACAACATTATAATAGTCTTTACCCAAAACTACATCAGTTTGTAAATATGTCATTTCATCTTTCCATGGTACAAGACAGTCACAATGATTATTGCTTCCTCTAAATTCTATACCATTAAATGTGCATATGTTATCACATTCAGGTTTAGGAGTTAATTCCAAAGATTCCAAATCTTTAAAACCCCTATGCTTTGATTTATCGAACGTAAAGTTCTTAATTCTTATATTATCTCCCTCCTCTACTGGTTCTATAACAAATGTCCTATACGGGGAATGTAACTGATAATTATATGCTTGTTCCCCGTAAAAATAGTCTCCTACCCGTTTATGAATAATCCTGACCATAGCAAATCTGGCAGGATATGTAAACGCTTGTACCTTATTCTCCCATGTTCCTTCGAACCATTCACGAAATTTATCAATCATCTTTTGGCAATAATTCAGGGTCATTAACTGGTAGTTCAAAGCATAGTGGATGACATTCTTCCTCCATTAGGTATGAATGCCAACGATACAACTGTTCATCACTAAAATGGACATTTTCCAATGCTTCAGTATGTATAGACGGATGATCTTGTATAACTTGTGGTAATTCGTCAAACGTGTAAGGAATACCCTGAATAAAATACATCCTTACTATATTACCCATATAATAAACATACTTTTGATCAAGTACGTACTCCATTACTCGTCGTATACTCTACACTCAAATGCATCTGGATGATTGTCACAATAGACTTCTAGATGAGAATCCTCATGTCTTGTATGATAATCATTAATCTTGGCATCATTAGAATCTACTTCATCACCTTTATGATATTCATCATACTCTGCATGAACATCTTTAAGGTCTGCCTCGGTATACTCAAGCATACCATGATTGATATGCTCTTTATGATCTTTAGGATCAAGATAGACCTCATGCTCTAAATCGTGCTTGGGGGTTGTCATGCCTTATTTTGTGCAAGTTGTTCAGTTTGACGGAGTTTTTCCAGTGCTACTAGGAGTTCTGGAGTTTCTTCCCACTCCCACGTTTCTTCACGTCCCTTTTTGTCAGTACGTTTTATTGATTTTTTGGTCATATACTCCAATCGAACTTATTTATTATAGTCTTATATAGTTTTTGTGTCAAGCTCGACTTTTTTGAGCAAATTTACACGGAGAAAAAATTGCCGAATTCGTGTAACTCAATTAAGGAATATCTTACCACCTTTGATTGTAGTTGATGGTGAAGTAATTGTTGTGGTTTTACCCATAAATTTAATCATATTAATTCCTCCCATAAATTTAGCATTAAGTCCCAGTCCAGAATGAATTTTTATTCCATCTTTCTTTGCTTTCGCTATCTGAATATCCCATCCAGTTGGATCAACTGCCATAGGAATAATTGGTTGTGCATCAATTTTTGTTTTTCTTGTTCCTCCAATTTCTTCATTCATTTTGCCTTTCATCTTAAAACTAGTACCACCTCGTTTTGATCTAAATAACATATTTCCTTGACCATCTATTTCATATTTTCCACCAACCTTAAACCTATAATTGGCATCAGCAACTGCATTAATACTTCCTGCAGTATTAAATGAAACTTTCGCTCCTGGCATTTTCTGATTGACAGTATACTCACCATCAATCTCTGCATGATGACCTTTTGATACTTCTTTATAAAAAGCAGTATCAATTGTATACTTTCCTGATTTTACATCAATTTGTCCAGAACATTGACCACCTTTATCATTACCTGCTTCAATTGCAATAGCAGTACCTGCTTTTAAAGTAAGTGTCTTTCTTGCTTGTATAGTAACATTATCACCTAAAATGTTTACATCACCACCAACAGATTCTATAGCAGTCTCACCTGTAACATGAAGAGAATAAGTAGGCAGTTCTTCAGTCTTACCTTCCTTTGATCTTTCCTGACTAGAACCAGTAAATTGTCCAGCATAACTATGTCCTTTATCAAGGAAATCTGTACATATACGAACTATTTTACCTCCACAACCAGTATCTCCTGGTTTTCCTGTTGCGGTCTTACAATTACCATTCTCATCAAATAAAAGTGAACTAACACCATTTGTTAAAGCATATCCACCTGGACCACCATTCTCACCTTTCCAGGTCATTATAGTCCATCCATCTTGAGTTACAGCAGTAGGAACTGTCTTGATGAACTTACCTTCCTCTTGTTCCTTTCTACCACTTGCAGGTTCAGCAACAAGATCTACTGCTACACCTTTACCGTGTACTTTATCGTAATTATTAGTAATACTCATGGGCAATCAATATATTTACCAGTACCAATCTTAACAGCACCTCGTGACTTCAAGTCGTCTTCACCTAAACATACCATGCTAGGCATAGCCATAGCACCTGCTCCTCCTCCACCAATAATTTGTACTTTAGGTGTCTTATTATATGTCTTTGTTCTATCTAATATTTTAACACTAACAACATATCCACGATCATCAATCTCTGCTTTCGCAACTAATAGTTCACTATTAACATATACTTTCGGAGGAGATGTATACTTAATACCTGGTGATATAAGAGTAAATGAATCTATAATACAACGTAAATTATTATTTACAGGGGTATTCTTTTTATAATTCAAACCAGACCTAGTAACTCTTATTTCAGACACATATCCTTGTGGATCTAATAATGCAATACCAGTAGCACCAAATCCTTCGCCTGTTATTATAACTTCAGGTGCTTCTTCATATGGATCCCCTGGATCACTAATAGGTATTTCAACAATACCACCATCATCATCAGTAATAGGAAGACCACATGTTGGTTTATCTATCTTTATTATCTCTTCTGGTACTGTAGTTTCTGGCACATAAGTTCCATTAATAACAACAGAAGTAGCAGCATCAACACCAACTAAAGTAATGTAAAGACTTTCATCAACTTCTTCCTCTATATCTTCAGCAATACCAATGATTAACTTGGCACTATTATTTTTAATAGTAATAGTACCAGTCATAGCATCAATAAGATCTGCCTGTTCAATGTCACCATATATTGTATAATCAACTTTAGTATTATCATCAACATTAGTAGTAGTGATGGTAAATGTTATATCTTCTCCCTCATTGTAATTCTCTTTATCTGCAACAATTTCATAAGTAGGAACTGGATTAGGATCAAATTCATCATCTGGATATCTTATTTGCTCAAGATCAGCAAGTACTACTGTATCTGCTTCATCATGATCAATAGTTGGAATCCTTTCCAAATCAGTGACAGTAAAAGTTATATCCTTACTAACAGCAGGGTTTGTATTAAATTCTGTTTCACCAACTAATGTACCACTAATTGTTATTACTTCACCAATTGCAAATCCTTTACCTTTAGCATTAAGTGTTACTGATTCAAAGTCACCATTTTCATCTATAACTACATCAAATGTTGCTTCAGTTCCCTTAAGTCCTCCAACACCTGCAACATTAGTATATGTTCCAGGAGTATATGCTCCCATGCGGTCACCATCTGCATCTACTGGTCCTGTATTGAGAACTATTCCTCTAACTCCAAGCTTGAATGCATTCTCTGAAATAATTTCTGATGCAGTACCTGATCCTATTGTTGCAATATAAAATTTATGATCATATATCTGTTGTACTGTACATAATACACGTTGTTCTGCTGTTGGTATTTGTATATTATC
>Ga0209404_10001127_pt1 | contig 18859 bp, 19 predicted proteins | sample TroAtlMetagenome_2_FD_187447 | JGI IMG/M metagenome (GOLD analysis project Ga0209404, IMG submission 187447) | Marine eukaryotic phytoplankton communities from Atlantic Ocean - Tropical Atlantic ANT8 Metagenome (SPAdes) (version 2) | ecosystem: Environmental > Aquatic > Marine > Oceanic...
GTGACAACGACCTAGTCCCAGTCGAGGCACTCGAAGTGGGCGAGATGATCGAGGTAAGATCCGGGGAGACAGTACCTGTGGACGGAGTAATAGTAGAAGGGACTGGTGCCATTGACAGAGCACCCCTGACCGGAGAACCGATACCCATTCCAGTGAAGGTGGGAGATAGAGTAGAGGCGGGCCTCGTATTGACTCGCGGCCCTCTAGTAATCAAATCAGAGGCTACTGGTGATGGCACTAGGCTTTCCAGTCTGATTGACCTAGTAAGACACTACAAGGACCAACCAACAAGGACCCAGAGTGTAATTGAGAGATTCACTCTCGTCTGGACACCTCTTGTTGTCCTCGCGGCCCCAATTATCGGATTCTTGTTCACTAACTCCACCGAGCAGGCAATTCTCACCACTCTCCTCCTATGGGTTGTTTCATGCCCTTGCTCCCTTCTACTAGCATCCCCCGTCCCCCACGCAGCCGCACTTACCACTGCCTCAGGATTCGGATTGATCGCCAGAGGGGGCGACGTTCTAGAATCTGCAGCAGAGGTGAAAATAGCCCTATTGGACAAGACTGGAACACTTACCAGTGGAAGGCCAACCATCTCAGCGATCTCAGTTGCTAGTGGTGAGGACGAATCAAGGGTGCTACGGATCGCAGCAGGCCTTGAGGCCCGCTCCAACCACCCCTATGCAAGGACGATAATCCAGGAGGCAGAAGGCCGTTCTCTGAAGCCAATGAGTGTTAATCAGATCAAGGATGGGGATGCCGGAGTAACTGGTAATCATAGGGGCAATTCTGTGATGCTTGGAAGGGCCGACTGGCTCCGCTCGAAGGAAGTATCCATCCCCGATGAAATCGAGGAGGCGCTAGAAGAATCCAGAAATGCAGGTAAAGGCGCAAGCATACTTTCAGTAGACGGTTCTGCTATTGCGGTTATTTCATTCGCCCACGACGATGCAAGAGAAGGCGTCCTTGAGACTGTGAACGAACTAGGCTCGCACGGCGTCAAGGTGGAGATCCTCAGTGGTGACGAGCAGGCAAGCGTCGAGGCATTCGCATTGGAGATAGGAATCGACCCATCCCTCTGCAGAGGAGGGGTAGACCCAGAGGGCAAGGCAGAGTACGTCACCCAGGTATCCTCTGAGAACCGGACAATGATGGCTGGAGATGGTTTCAATGATGCAGGGGCACTCGCTGCCGCAGACATCGGAGTGGCCGTGGGGAGTGGGGATCAGGTCAACCTAGATGCTGCGGACGTCCTAATTCCCGGACAGGACCCCAGGGTGCTTTCCAGAATGGTGGGCCTCGCAAAGAGGACTCGAAGAATCGTATATGCAAACATAGCCATCTCTGTAGTGGTCACAATGATTCTGGTTTCTGCAGTTTTGGCGGGCTTCGACATGAACTTAGCCGCTGGCATCGCCCTTCACGAGGCGAGTGCAATCATCATCATACTAAACGGGATGTGGGTATCTGGAACAGGTGCTCAGAGACTATCCTCGCTAGCCGATTTAGCTAGGGATATATTCTCCGATCTAATCGAGATTTGGGCTATTTTGTCCGGCAAGGATGGCGAAGACACATCAGCGACCGCTTGATTAAGTGGTATTATTTCCCGATTACATGGCACCTCCAGATGTCGAGTCAAGAGTAGCACCACCTTTGGTCAACTGCGCCCAGTGTGAGGGGATGCTCCCCCAGGGGCTGGGAGAAATCGAATGCGTGCTCTGCGGGGCCATGTGCCGCGTCTCACACCAGCCAACTGTTATTGCCCTAAAGGAGGAGAAGGTTCAGTGCCCGCATTGTATGACAGCAGTAGAGGCCGGCACAGAAAAGAGGCCAGCGGATCTGACCTGTGGAGCCTGCTCGGGAATATTCACACTCACTAGGAAGATAGTGAAGGTAGAGGTCCAATGCCCATCCTGCGAGGCAAATCTGAGAATAAGGCCCAGGCCCGGGAAGAGGGAACTGACGTGCCCCGGATGCCAGAATGCCTTCTTCGTCACATTCTAGTCCGAGAAGACAATAGCCATCAGAAACCGGCATTTGCCACCATTTTCAACCCTCTTGTCTCAAATACCCCGAAAAGGGCGTCGAATCGGGGATGGGCACGTGAGTGAGAGCAAGTCGGCAGACTCGAGCGAGCCAGATGGTTTGGACGAACTTGATGCTTTGAGAGCAGAGCACGCGCTATCCTCGACAGCAATGGGAGCTGCAGCAAGGGCCCGGGAAAGGCTGGATGAGGAGTCAACACTCCGCTCTGGAATAAGGAGAGAGAGGAGGATGAGGATTTCTGAGATGACCGACAGGGTCTCAGGAATGCAAGGTGCAATGAGGAAGGCTAACGAGATACTATTCGAAGAGCAATTACAGCAGATTGAGGCCGATCTCAGGGATGAGCTGGAGGATGAGCTCGAGAGACTAGAGAAGGAGGCATTAGAGAGGGAAGAAAGACTTCTCAGGGAAGAAATGCTACACCGTCTCCGCAGAGAGGAGAACAGGCTCCGAGACCAACTAGACCTAGAGAGGGATAGGCGGATTGAGGCTCACTCATCCAGAATCAGAGATCGGCTAAGAGAGGAAATGGAAATCGAGTTCACTCGAAGGAAAGCATTCCTGGAGGAGAGGCTAGAGCTCGAGGCAAACCAAGGGATGGAGAGGATGGAACGGAGGGTCGAGATGGATCTCCGAGAAACAATGGAGTCCGAGATTCACCGGAAGGCAGAGTCATTTAGGCTAGAGCAGGAAATAAAAATGAGAGATAGCATTGCCAAGAAGAGGCGTAAGCATGAGGCAAAAATGGAGAAGCAGCTTGAGAGCGAAAGAGAGTCCCTCGAGAAGGAGATGAAATCGGACATCAATGTCAGGACCAAGTCGCTACAGGAAGAATCCGAAAGAGCAGCCATTGGGGAGCTAGATCGGAGGTTTAGGGCCGAGAAGGAGAGTATGGAGGCGGCTCTGGGGCTCAGAAGACAAGAACTAGCCCTAGAGAGCGAGGTCGAGATGGAGCAGAGGGTTGCCGATTTCGTCAAGGCGAGGGAATCGGAGATGATGTCAAACCTAGAGAAGCAGATGACCAAGAGAGGAGACATGTCAAAGAAGGACATCAAGGAACTTCTCAAGAATATAGAATCGGAAATCAAGCTAAAGATGGAAACTGCCCTTCTTGACGCAAGGCACAGGGTTATGGAACAATCTAACTCTTAGCGAATCTATGTTTCAGTAATCGCTCTAATTCGCCCATCAGCTTCCTTTGCAAACTCCCAGTATGATTGACTAGCAGGGTTTGACTTGTTCGGCTTTTGTGAGATTACTATCGGTGCACCCTCTAGTGGGGCCTCTGCTATGGCTACCGATCTAGGAATCTGCGAGTCAAAGACCCTGTCACCGAAGTGCTTTCGAGCATGTTCTGTTACCGTTTCGCATAACTTGCTTCTCGATTGGACCATAGTCATCAGGATGCCCAACAGGCCCAGGCCAGGATTCACAGACTTCTGGACCTCCCTAATTGAGGATATTAACTGGCCCATGCCTTCCAATGCATAGAACTCGGCTTGAATTGGAATCAGGATCCAGTCCGCCGCACACAGGGAGTTAACAGTAAGCAGACCAAGAGAAGCAGGCGTGTCGATGATAATCACATCGAAACTTGATAAAGCCTCTGAAAGGGCGAGTTTGAGCCTATTCTCCCTACCAACCCTTGTCGCTAGGTCAACCTCTATTCCAGCTAGATCCAGATCCGCTGGGAGGATCCACAAGTTTCGGATTCCAATGTGCTTGGGAGGTCCCCTAGACTTCTCCGGATTGTTCTTCTTCCATGCTGCTTTCATCGAACTTGAGAGCAGATCCGGACCGAGTATGCAATCCTCCAGTTTTAGGGAGTTATCGTCTACCCCCCGAGCGAACAATTCGTTCATTGTCGGTCCAACGCTCCTCTTGTCAACGCCGAAGGTAGTTGCCACGTTCCCCTTCGGATCCATATCAACAAGCAGCACCTTTCTGCTTCGGATTCCGAAGTCTTCACTCCCCAATGCCAATGAAGAGGCCAGATTTACTGCAGTGGTTGTCCGAGAACAACCGCCCTTGTGATTCACACAGGCTATCACCACTGCCACGTGGCTGAATACGGCATCCGGTTAATTGGGATTCCCGATTACTGTATTACCGGGACGTTAACTTCACTGAGGATCTTATTCACGACCCTCCTTCCGGTTACTCCTCTAATCTTCGACTCAGGCTTGAGTACAATCCTATGGCTGACAACATCCAGGGCGACTCCCTTTACATCATCAGGGATTACGTAGTCCCTGCCATCAATTGCGGCAGACGCCCTTGATGCTTTGAAAAGACCCTGGCTGGCCCTTGGTGAAGCGCCAGCCTCTATCCTCGGGTCTGCCCGGGTCCTCTGAACGACTTGGACGATGTATCCCAGGATCGCAGGGTCGATGTGAACAGTCTCCAGAGCCTTCTGCATCGCCACAACCTTTCGAGGTTCGACTATCTGTTCAACATCATAGTTGTCCTTCCCTCGTAGCTTCCTTCGCTGCAATATCGCCTTCTCTTCGTCCATCGATGGATACCCCATGCTCATCTTCATGAGGAATCTATCCATCTGAGCCTCGGGAAGGGGGTATGTGCCCTCCTGTTCAATCGGGTTCTGGGTTGCCATTGTTACGAATGGTGCAGGGAGTTTGTGCGTTATCCCCTCAATTGTAACTTGCTTCTCTTCCATAGCTTCGAGGAGAGCTGCCTGGGTCTTCGGAGGAGCTCTGTTAATCTCGTCTGCTAGTAGAATGTTGGTGAAGAGGGGTCCGAATCTTGGTCTGAACTCCCCAGTCTTCTGGTCATACATGTAAGTTCCAATAATGTCCGCAGGAAGCAGATCAGGAGTGAACTGGACTCTCTTGAACTTGCATCCCAGTGCTTCAGCGAAAGTATTCGACATCAGAGTTTTCGCCAAGCCAGGATTGTCTTCAATCAGGATGTTTCCGTTAGCTAGGATTCCAATTGCCACCTTCCGAATGTTTTCCGGCTTGCCAATAATGACCTTGGCAACCTCACTCATGAGATTGTTCGCATGTCCAGAGACCGATCTAATGAGGTCCTTTGAGCTAGAACCACCACCCTGAGCAATCGTCACACTGAACCCTCTTGTTTCCTAGGCCGATTCCATGACTACTTGAGTGTTAGGTGACTTTGCACACCCTATGCTCTTGTCTTATCTGCCCCAGAAGTGGTCTTCCTTCCTGTGTATGGCCAGTAACTCCTCGTATACGTCCTTCTCCATCGAGGTCATTTCCATCTTCCTAAGTTTCCTGGCATGCGACTCTGGAATGTCAACTAGTAGCACGTCACCCTCGTCAATTTGCCTTCCCACTGTAACGCCATCAACCGATATCGCCACCTCGGCACCCTGCGTTGCTTCCTTGAGGCTCTCTTGTCCCGATCTGATTGATTTTATTCGTCCCACCTTTGCTCCGTCTTTGAGTAGTCCTTGTCCTATGTGGATCCTACCGGCGAGAACCCTAACACCGACTACAGCCGGCTTCGAGATTCTGAATGTATGATCAGGGAGGAGCATCACTCTTCCAGGATATACAACCAATTCCCTCCGTTCTTCCTCAAGTTCAGATTTCCTTTCTTCCACCCATTCTTCACGCTCTTCCAGAATTCTGTAGATGATGTCCGAACCAATGTGCTTGACTCCTGCTTCGGAGGCTGCTACCTCTTCCTCCGCCTCTTCTAGAATCTCAGTACTGAATGCCATAATTAGCCGATTTAGAGGGTCTGTAGATGCCTCGGCACTACGAACGTCCCTGCGACTGACCTTGCCGATAGATGCCTCCCTAATTGGAACGTCAATCTCCCTAAGCTCCTTTGCAAGAGCCTCAAGTCCTCCAACAGTATCCGACTTAATGCAGACTCCTTCTTCGTCGAGTTCTATTGAGAGATTCGCCTCCTCGTTAGCTGCTGCCATTGCAGCGTCCCTTTCTTCGTCGGATGAAACTACTCGGAGAGTGGTTCCCACTAGGACTCCCCCCAATGAGGGCGCGCTAATCTTGATCCCAGCAGCCGCGTAAGCAGTTTCGGTGTTATCCCACCTATCACCAGCATCCCTCATTTCACTCATCCCTCTTGGGGAGAAGAGGCCCTTCACATGGGTGCTAATCCCTCCCCTATCGCCGACTAGGACTATCTCGTCCCCTTTGCGAATCGAACCCCTATGGAGGATCAGGTCCAGCGTCTTGCCAAGCCCCCTCTCCTCCTTCATCTCCAATACGGTCGCTTCCCCAGAACCGTCAACATCTGTTAACTGGTCAGATAGATATCGTTCTGCTAGGCCTATTACAACGGCTAGCAGATCCTGAATCCCCTCTCCTTCCCTAGCAGAAACCGGAACCATTGCAATCTCCTTGGTGAAGTCCTTGATTTTCTCATACCTCTCTAGATTGAATCCCTCTTCGGCAAACTGACCTACTAGTTCCCAGTATTTCTGATCGAAAAGGCCCTGCACCTCCTTTGTCTGGTCTCTCATCGAGATGGCCATCGACCTGCCTTCTTGGAACTGCCATCCATGTATCCTGTCGACCTTGTTACCAGCTACAACGAAGGGCGTCTTCGATTGCTTTAGTATCCTCAATGACTCTCTGGTTTGTGGCCTACAACCCTCCATCACATCAACAATCAGAATCGCAATGTCTGCTAGGGAGCCTCCACGAGCACGCAACGAGGAGAAGGAATGGTGTCCTGGTGTATCAATGAAGAGGAGTCCCGGGGAGTCGAATGTCTTCCCCCCTAATAGCGGCGCACACAAATCATTCAGGATTTCCGACGGGACCTCCGTTGCACCGATATGCTGGGTGATGCCCCCGGCCTCCCGGTCCATCACCGAGGAACGCCCCTGCTCTCCTAGAGATCTTACGTGATCTAGCAAGGATGTCTTACCATGATCAACATGACCTAGGACAGCAACGATGGGTTGTCTACGTTCTGACATTTCACCCACCTCATGCTCCTTCCCCTTCAGAATTGATTTACTACTCGTAGATGTGCGTCTCTGCGTCACGGGTCCATTCGACCAAACCATCAGGGAACCAAAGGCCCAACTCGAAGGATGCTGTGTCCTCCCCGTCAGAGCCATGAATTACATTGTGACCGATATCCATTGCGAAGTCCCCTCTGATAGTTCCAGGGGCGGCAGTTCGACCGTCTGTTGGGCCAATTATGTTGCGAGCCACGCTGATTGCGTCAACCCCGGACCAGGCCATTGCCACTACGGGACCAGATGTGATGAAATCGATGAGGCCCGCGTAGAAGGGGCGCTCGTTGTGAACCTCGTAGTGTGCTTCCGCTAACTCCAGAGGAGGAGTTAGTTGCCTGAGGCCAACTAGTCGTAGGCCCTTTGTCTCGAATCTGCCAATAATATCGGCTACCAAGCCTCTCTGTACGCCATCAGGTTTGATCATCACGAAGGTTGTCTGCATTTCTCCCATGTCCCGGCCGAAACAACCCCCCTATTTCAACGAAGTCACCAGAGCAAATGCTTGATGAGCCTAGTATCAAGACGGAATAGCATGAAAATGCAAATCCCGTTACTTTTGACGGTCTGTCTGTTGCTGCCAGGATGCGCGGATAGCGTAAATGACACAGTGAACCCAGAGAGAGAACTCTTCGATGACAACACATTCGTCAACGAGGACGAGCACATCAAGCTAACTTGGACAATCGAATCAGCATCCACGATCAGGATCGCCTTGGAAAAACAGGAGGGCCCGAACATCGACCTCTACACCATGACCGAGGTGAATTACCAGAAGTACGAGGATTGCGACAGCTTCGTCTACCTTGCTGACCTCAGTGATCCAAACACCGATGCTGCAAGCCTGGAGGCTACAATCGATGCTGGGACGTACGTCACCGTAATCGACAATACAGATTGCGGAGATGCTCAGCCACCAGACCAAGGTGGCCTATTTTCCAGTGATGAGAACGACAGGGCCAGGGTCGACTACAGAATTACTGCTCAGTGACGTAGGCAGACTTATTTTGTCCTCTAGATATTGGGAAACATGGTATTACAACTTCTCGAGGTGTTCTGCTGCTTACTGGAAGTCTTCGGTGCCACCGCCGCCGGTGCGGGCGCATTACCTGCATTCGGTGAATCGAAAGGACCTGTCACCCTTTCAAACCATCAGAGGAGCAAGAAGTGCGAATTTGACAGTTGCCGATCCCTCACATTTAGGTCCACTGATTACTGTTGGAAGCATCAGGATGGGAAACCCCACGAGTCCGATGGCCCTGTTACAATTCCAACTAATGGGGAAGCTTCCTGGTGGGAGTCGAAAGACGAGCAATCCTAGAGATTACTTGATGCCGCCCTTCTCATAGCGACGAGTCCACTTGAGCCTCCTCGCATTCCTCTTCAGCTTGAGCATGTTCTTGCGGGACTTGCTGTCCTTGAACCAGTATACTGAACCATCCCTCTTGACGAACATCATGCCAGTTCCTGGCTCGATCTCTTCGTTAGTGAAACTGCAAATACGCTGCTCTGGCATCATAATCACCTAGTGCCTATCCTTCTGGCCTCTCGTCCAGTATCTCTGAGCATCAGGATGTCACCGGCCTCTCCCGTCACAGGATCAGGGCCTCTGACAGGACCTAGTACGTTCCTTGTGATGATTCTTCCAACGTCCCTCGGATTGTCGGAGTCTAGAACTCTTACCTTGACTTGCATAGCCTCTCCAGTTAGGCCTGTTCTGCCTACTATCTCAACTACTTCAGCGGGCCATGCTTCGGTTGCCATTCTTCAAACCTCCAAATCATGATGAGAGGGTCTCGAAGTGCGACTTTACCTCGTTGAATCGATCCATGCCCTCTTTCTCCACATGCATTACTGCAATTGCTGCCGTCCTTGTGCCGGTGCTCATGCCCGCAGCCTCAGCTAGGTAGGCCTGATCTTCAACGTAGATGAATGGGATTTCCTTCTCCTTGCAGATCATAGGAATATGTGCGAGCAACTCTCCGGGGTTCACGTTCTGAGCCATCACTACCATCTGTGCGGTGCCTCTCTCTGCAGACTTAGTGACCTCATTGGCCCCCTTCTTCAGTCGGCCCTTGCCGTCCTTGCCTAGGCTCTTGACCATCTCGTAAACTTGCTCTTGTACGTCTTGGGGTGTTTCGAAAACAATATGTACACTCATTGGAACATCTCCTCGTGTTAGTAAGCCGCCGCACGGCATGACCGATATAAACGCAGCGTATTGCCTCCAGTCAGCCGTTATGCGAGACTTTCTCTATGAGGCTACTCAAACCCCTAGCCAATGCGGGTGCTGCAGACACGCTAGCCCTCGGATTTGGAAGGGAATCAGTTGTGTACACTCCGTCCACATGGTTTGCTAGTCTGGACAATGCCCCACCGGTGAATAGGCCATGCGTGCATGCAGCGTGGACCTCTGTTGCACCCTGCCTCCTCAACGCGTCACTAGCTCTGCAAATCGTGCCACCGGTGCTGATCATGTCATCCACGATTGCCACAATCTTTCCTTCGACATCTAGATCCTTTGGAGTATGCTCAATCGTATGGGCATCAATCCTGGTCTTTTCAAGATAGGAAAACTCGCACCCGATTAGGCTGGCTACCTCCTTTGCCCTCGAAATAGCGCCCTTGTCAGGACTTAGGATGAAGTCAGGCGCGACGTCATTCTGTAGGCTATCCGCAATCTCCCGCATCGAGCTAACTAACTCTATTGGCACTTCCATTCCCTCTAGAACCTCTGGGGCATGAAGGTCCAATATTGCAATTCCATCACAATATCTCAAAAAAACTGCTGCCACCAATTTCGCCGAGACAGACTCACCTGCGGAGAACCGCTTGTCCTGTCTTGCATAACCATAGTATGGAATCGCCAAGAAAACACCAGGTCCGACGTCTTCGGAATCACCTTGCCAGTCCCCCTTCAAGCTGGAGAGGTCACCTTTTCTGGCATCCCCAATTGCCCCCAGAAGCAACAGCGTCTGCATTATCCCTGAATCAGGGAAAGTATTGGAAACTAGTACAACCGGTTCCGATCTGACAGACTCTATTGACTCCACGGGGATTCTGACGTAGGCTTCTCCATCAGGGAATCTCCTGCTCTCTAGAGAAACGTGATCCATACCAAGTATTGGGGCTAGTTTCTCAGCAATCTCAGCACCAGAGGCACCGCTAAGAACAGGCATTTGAGGGCAGGGAAAGGCGGCCCCTTCATGATGCTTCTTATGAGCAATAGGGCCCAAAAATGATGAATTTTGGTGGGCACGACAGGATTTGAACCTGTGACCTCCCGGTTATCAGCCGGGTGCTCCAGCCAAACTAAGCTACGCGCCCTTGAGCAACATCGGCACATGGGATTGTGATTTGAAGGCTACTCAAGGTCTGACTCATTCTTCTTCGTACCCTTCGTCATTCAATTTCAAGAAACTGGGTAGAGTTACCAATCTTGTGAATGAGCACTTGAGAATGACTTCATCAAGCCTAGAAGTGGTCTTGGCCAACTGCCCACAGGGTACGGCAATCGTCTCAGGAAGCCCATGTCGGGCTCTAACCATGAAGTGCGGTTTCACGAGTAGACCCTTGTAAGTGCGCTTAATTTTAATCAGCTCGACAACATTTCCGATGTCCATCCCATCATTATCTAGCACCGCTCTGTCCAACAACTCATCTGGCGCATAGAGATCTTCCTGGATTCTGACTGTGTTCCTCCACCTTCTCTGTAACTCTCTCATTGACTTTGAAAGCTTAATCCCGCCATCCGGTCTAATGCTGTGGACCAACTCCTTTGCTAAAGGGGCCAAATCTGCAGGCTTTCTCATGAATTCACTAGCTACTTCGTCTTCTACCTTGATTCTCAGTGATCTCACGAATTCGTCTCTGGGGTGAAATCTCTCACCAACTACCACCCCTACGTGTTTTTCTCCGACATAGACATCTCTGTGTATCATTTCCTGTATTTCGTAATCCTCTACCATTTCTCTCCCTCAGGGAGGAGTGCATCCCCCATGCTTCTCCTGAGCCTCAGACACTGGAGTGGCACTTATATTATTCGTTAATCAAGACTGATAATTCAATTGGATTATTTTAGTAATAATGAATTTTTCAATTGGAAAATTAATTTTAGTTTAATTATTTTGATGATTATCAGAAAAACCATTTTTTACCTTCCGAGACGATTTTTCTCGAACTCAGGCCATTCTCGCAGAATATTGATGTGCATCCCTCTTCTGCCCTGCTCGTGGATGGCAAACTAACTACTCTAGAGGAAATTCGTTCCCGAACAGGGCAAGCTCAGACAATCGGCCTAACAGATACAGTAATCGCATACTTCTTGGAGACTGATCCTTCTCTTAGTCGGGCTATAGAGGAGGCATCTGAGAACTTCCAGAGCCTAATCAATGACGTGGGGGATGAACTATTTTCCATGAAAGAGAGTGAACTAGTTACTCATCTACAATCTGATTATGTCAATTTCTATTCTGCAGCTACCGTAAATCCGTATATCGCAATATCTGCCAGAGGTCCTTGGATAGTTACATCTCACGGAGCTGTCATCCACGATAATGGCGGATATGGTATGCTTGGAATGGGTCATGGGCCTGATGACGTAATCCAGTCAATGCAACAGAATTGGGTAATGGCTAATGTCATGACGCCTTCATTCAGCCAGAAGAGACTCTCTGAACGCCTTAGGAAGGAAGTTGGGCATACTAGGGGTTCCTGCCCATTCTCCAGGTTCGTCTGCTTGAATAGCGGTTCAGAGTCTGTCACCATCTCTATTCGAATTGCAGATGCAAACACCCTCACAGTTACTGGCAAGGGTGGAAGGCACGAGGGAAAACCAACCAAGATGCTGGCACTAGTGGAGGCATTCCATGGAAGGACCCATAGGCCAGCCCAGATTTCAGACTCATGCAGTGAGAAATATGAGAAGAATCTCGCCTCATTTCGTGAGAGGGATAACGTAATCTTCGTACCAAGCAATGACCTAGACTCGCTTAGATCAGCCTTCGAGCGTGCAGAAGAAGAGGGATTCTTCATCGAATTAATGGCAATGGAGCCCGTAATGGGCGAGGGCAATCCTGGGCTTTGTGTAACCAGAGAATTCTATGATTTAGCTAGAGAACTATGTTCACAGCACGGGAGTATGCTAATTGTTGACTCCATCCAAGCTGGACTAAGGGGGCAAGGCTGCCTCAGTATCGTTGACTACGAGGGATTTGAGGATTGTTTGGTCCCTGATATGGAGACTTGGTCAAAGGCACTTAATGCAGGCCAATACCCACTCTCAGTCGTAGGCCTATCCGAAAGAGCTGCTGAATTGTACGTAGTGGGAATTTACGGGAATACCATGACTACGAATCCAAGGGCCTTGGAAACCGCGGTTTCGGTACTTGACCGAGTAACTCCCGAGTTGAGGCAGAACATCAAGGAACGAGGGGTTGAATTCGTTGAAAAACTGAGAGAACTCGCTGATGAGATGCCTGGAACAATTACAGACGTCCAAGGAACCGGACTCCTTCTTTGTGCAGAATTAGATCCAGAGAAACTCCCCGTGGTTGGATTCGGTTGTGTCGAAGAATGGTGCAGGAAACACGGTCTTGGAGTCATTCATGGAGGTCAGAATGCTCTGAGATTCACACCACACTTCTCAATTACTTCAGAGGAGATAGATATGATCGTGGATATCTTGAGGCAAGCACTCCTAAATTTCACGTCAAAGACTATCGAGGCCAACTAAACAGATGCGTTTCCATGCCCAGAAGTGTGCATGTTTCAGGTTTATCGGATGGCCTCAGAGAGGCTCTGGTGGAAAGGCTCGAAAGAGCTGGCGCAGAACTCGTTGACGAGCCAGAGCAAGCAGAGGTAACGATTCAGATCGATGGCCAAGAAAAATGTGATATCGCAATTATTCCCCAGGGGTCTGAGCCCCCAGAATCAGCGATTGTTATCGAATTGTCCGATGTCATCATCCCAAACGGGGATAGAAAATGGGGGAATGATGTGATGACTGATTGGGTTAATCAAATTCTGAATGGAAAGAAACCAGTTCCAGAGTCTAATATCAGATTCTGGGTAAATGTAAGGGATGTAGTAGACGCAATTTCCACAATTTGCCTGAATAAGGAAGAAAAGACTCCCAATGGAAAATATAGGATGTGCGGTAGAAGAGCTTGGGAAATGGAGGATGTTACAGATGAAATCAGAGTACTATGGGAACGTTACAATAATTCAATCAATCATTCCCATACCATCGAATCATTGTCCGAAGTACCAAGCCCTGTAAGGGGCATACACTCGGAAGTTGGAGAAAGACCCGATCTGAGCAGTCTGCACGAAGTTCTGATCAGATCTGGGGGAGATGGCTGGCACCCATTGGTGCCCATGAGGGTCTCTCTGATGGAAATGATAGCCAGCGCAAAGTAACTCAGCGTGAGTTTTTGTCGCCTTGAACCTTCACTCTAACATCTTGAGCAAGACCTTTGCATGTTTGCATCACCTTTCGAATCCTAGTACCCGCAGCACCATTCCCAGAGTCATGCTTCTCTGCATCGCCGAGAGCATCGGTCAATTCGTTAATCATGTCCTGAATCATTTCTCTAACTGACATTATTATTGCAGCGTAAAAAGCAGATTAATAGCCGTTTCTCCGGCACGCTCCTCAATCACTTCCAAATAAATCAGAGCCTAGTAGTGGGAGGATTAGACTAGCTTCACCCTCCACAACTATCTGATCAGCCTCGGGTCTAATTTTGCCCCAAGAAATCGCTTCCTTTAGCCTGGCTCCGGATAGTGAACCGTCAAACTCGGGCGCAGTCGTAATTGAAACAGCTGAATCCATCCCCGAATCCTCCCTGAATTGGTTCCACCAGATCACGTGATGCTTCGAAATTCCCCCTCCGATCATTAGCCCATGACTCTCATTTGCAGTCCAAATCAGGTCAGATAGAATCTGCTCGTCCGCCAGTAAGTCTATCATGAAATCAGGGCTTCTTTGCCTATGCATGAATAATTGTGACCCTATCGAACCATCGGTTAGGCCTGGGATGACCATCGGGATCCTGTTCTTTGCAACCCAGTACAATAGCGAGCTTTCATCATCAATCCTGTCCCCTATTGCCCAGCATAACTCAACTGACCCGAAGCCTCTCCAGGGATTGCTACTATCTTCCGCCTTCCTCTCATCCTCAATCTCATTTAGCCAAGGCAGAAGGACTCTCTCTAGTATCTCTCCATAGCATTCGTTAGGGATCACTACATTCCCCAGTCTGTTGAGCCCCTCTCTGCCCAAGGCGATGTCATCCAGGCTGAAATCACCATGGAAGTAGTCCTCGAATGTCCTTGCTATGTCGTGATCAAGAGTTCCACATGTGGTGACCACAACGTTGTACGCTCTTCTCTTCAGTGCCTCTACGAAGAAACCCCTGGTTCCAGTGGCACACAGACAGGCCGGGAATGAAAGCCAATTGAGATTCCCTTCTTCACCAGATTGGGAAATCGCCTTCTCCAGGATATCTCTGGCACGTGACAACTTCGATGCCGTGAAGCCACCTGCCCTGCCCATCTGGTCAATCAGGCTGCGAACGTCGGATACGCTTGAGAAGTCATAGTCCTCGACTGGAATGTCAAAGTCGTCCCGCGAGTATCCGCCCATGGGAGCCGCACTGGACACTTGGCTTCAATTGGTCGCATTCTGAAGATTGAAGATTCTGTCCCTCAGATTCGCCGCCCTCTCGAAGTCTAGCCTATCCGCTGCCTGCTTCATCTCCTTCTCCAACCTCGAAATGAGAACAGACTGGTCCTCACCTTCTTCTGCTGAACCTTCAGGATCTCCCACCCATTCCGGCTGGCTGACATTTTCAAGTACCGAATCCGAAGAATTCCAAACTCCCGCACCCAAACCGAATCTTTTGGCCAGACCTTCCAGACCCTTCTTACCTGGGGCCTTGGCAACCATTCTCCTGCCTCCGCTGCTCCCAGTTCCCGCTACGCCTGAGAGGAGGTCTTCTATCTCGGCCCCCATCTCAGGAAGAGCCTTCTGGATGGTCTTTGGAACGATCCCATTCTCTTCGTTGTGCTTTCTCTGGAGGGACCTTCTTCTCACGGTCTGACTGATAGCCGCCTCCATTGAAGGGGAGACTGAATCAGCATACAGAATCACAGATCCATCCACATTCCTGGATGCCCTCCCTATTGTCTGAAGCAAAGACCGCTCGTTTCTGAGGAAGCCCTGCTTGTCGGCATCGAAGATTGCAACCAAGGAGACTTCCGGGATGTCCAACCCCTCCCTGAGCAAATTAATCCCCACAACGACGTCAATCAAACCCAGCCTCAGTGCCTTGATTATCTCTGTACGCTCTAGGGTGTCGATCTCACTGTGTAGATAGTGCGCCTTGACCCCCATCCTCTCCAAGTACTCTGCAACTTCTTCTGCGAACTTGATCGTCATCACAGTGACTAGAACCCTCTGATCGCGACTAACCCTTTCAGCTATCTCGCTTAGAAGATCCTGGACCTGACCTTCAGTCGACCTCACTTCTATTCCAGGGTCAAGAAGACCAGTCGGACGTATTTCCATCTTGGCTATGCCCTCAATCTCCCCAAGCAACTCCTCCATGCTATTCTTCGTTTGGGGCTTACCCGTTTCGGACTTCTTCGCCCCCCCTCCTCCATCAACATGGATCAGCCCCCGAGGAACTTCTTGCCCAGTAACCTCTGCCAGATGCCTCAACTCCCTCTCACCAGGAGTGGCACTGACATACATCATCTGGGGAATCAGGTCCTGAAACTCATCAATCCGAAGCGGCCGATTGTCATATGCCGAAGGCAACCTGAATCCATGATCGACCAAGTTCTTCTTCCTGGAGTAGTCCCCGCCGTACATTCCTCCTACTTGGGGGAGAGTGACGTGCGACTCATCCATGATGACTAGATATCTATCAGGACCGCCATGGAATTGCTCACCATTGCTCGCGAAGAAGTCCAGAAGACAGTAAGACCTCTCTCCCCTGGTTCGCCCATCGAAGTGCATGGAATAGTTCTCCACTCCCTTGCATGACCCAACTTCGTTCAGCATTTCTAGGTCGAATCTAGTTCTCTGTTCTAGTCTATGTGCCTCCAAGCCCCCGTCATTTGACTCGAACCAGTCTAATCTGGTGTCCAATTCGTGCTCAATGTCCTCCAGTGCCTGGTTGAATCTCTCCTCGCTCGTCATGTAGAATTCTCTTGGATGGATCCAAGCCTCTTCGAAGTCATCCAGAGGCTCCCATGAGACTGCCTCACATACTTGGATCCTCTCAATCCCATCCCAACCGAATCTGACTCGGAGCGGGTCATCTCTGCTTGGCATCCACACGTCAAGAACCTCGCCCCTGAGTCTTACATCCCCTCTTGATATCTCACCAGTTGTCCTTCTATACTGCAAGTCTACCAGGCTCCTGACGATTTCCTGAGGGTCTGCTTTCTGGCCAACGTGAAGCCTGAGGTGGTTCTGCTGGAAGACCTCTGGAGGGTTGAGGCCGTAAATCGTTGAAACGGTTCCTACGGTAATTACATCGGGCCGTGAAACTAGAGATGCCACGGTTGAGAACCTCTCCTGTTCGATTCGTTCGTTCATCTGCAGCTCCTTGTCTATGTACAAGTCCCGGCCGGGGATGTAAGCCTCAGGCTGGTAGTAGTCGTAGTAGCTAACGAAGTACTCAACCGAGTTATGTGGAAAAAGTCCCGACATCTCTTGCCATATCTGCCGTGCCAGAGTCTTGTTGTGCGAAAGAATCAACGTCGGAAGCTGCAGTTTTTCGATAACCTTGGCCATTGCGAACGTCTTTCCTGATCCAGTCACTCCAAGGAGGATACACCTTTCCTGCCCCTGGTTCAATTGCTCGACTAGCTGGTCAATAGCCTGCTGCTGGTCACCAGCGGTGTCATAATCTGCCTGAATCCTGAACATCTCAACGCCTCAATCAAGAAACCCGTCACTGAAGTAGTCTACGTATGCCATACTCGCGAGCAGAACCCAACCTGTCAGCATGGAAGAGCGGAATAGAGTCTTCTGGTACCTCTCCATGCTTTCGTCAGATTCTGAGGAAGATTCGGCAGATTTAGTCATGACGAAGATGTTTAACAGCGCCATAGCAATTACCGACACAATCCAGAGAGTATGTCGAAACCTTCTGCTTTCAGTGAACTCGTGCATCCCTGTGAGTAGAAAGCACACCATCCAACCCACTGTCAATGCAACGCTAAGGTTCCTAGTTGCTACATCCCCGTAACTGGCAGGGAAAGACCGGATTCCCTGCTTCCTGTCTACTTCCTTGTCCATTAGGGCGTAGTTGATGTCAAACGCGGATATCCAGAGGGCCACTCCCAGTGAAATGAAGAAGACCTCTGGGAACCATAGGAAGTCCGTCCCCCCATCGAGCATCCCAGTTATCGATGCCCAACCGTGGGTGTCCGCTGCGATTGCGACCCATGCTCCAGCTGGAGCAAGGGCCAAGCAGAATCCAATCCAGAAGTGGCAAATCCACGAGAACCTCTTCGTATATGGGTAGATGACGAATGCAATTACTGGAAGCCAAGCCATCTTCAGGGCTACTTCGTTCAACATCCATGCAGCTAACAATAGTGCCCCAAGAAATACCGATGAGAGAATCCAAGCCGTCTGCATAGACATAGTGCCAGATGGCAGATGTCTGGAGGAAGTTCTTGGGTTGGAAGAATCTATTTCTCGATCAATGATTCTGTTCAAAGCCATCGCAAGTCCTCTGGCGCCAACTGCTGCGATGATTATCCAGAAGATGTCCATCCTCTCGCTTCCGAACTGACTGTCTGCTAGAACGAATCCGATTAGAACGAATGGCAGGGAAAACAGGGTATGCTCTACCTTGACGAACTCCAGTATCTCTTTCAGACCCATATTACAACCTCTTTGAGAGCCATGAATCAATCCTCTGAACGAGTTCGGGGTCATGCAGAGTAACTGCGGGCCACCTTCGAACCGGCAGGGGCCCTTCTTCCGATGGAATTGGAGCAGTCGCATCCCATGCAACCCTTGTTCTAGAATCGTCGAAGTGCAAATCCCTGCCGACGTCAAATCTGCAGAATAGTTGCCATAGTAATCTCCTTCTCCAATCCTCACTCTCTAAGTTTGCATCCGAGTCGGTAATGAACAGCCATCTCAATCCCTTGGATGACTCCAAACCCCAAATCGAATCCCTGATGGAAGAGACAGTCTTCCTCTGCAAATCGGCTAAGTGCTCGTTAACTTCCTCCATGCTCTCTTCTGGCCTCGGACCCCCTTCTATATCCGTGGTTATCACCATCATCGAGGGACGTAGCATTCTGGCCTGAACAACCCCATCAATCGCTGATGCAGAAATGACAAGTGATTTGCTCACAGGCGACGTTTCGGCAGCACCAATTGGATCTCCTTCCAGGGGTGATGTCGCATCGATTATCAGCTTGTCATGGATATTCTCCCAAGGGGACGTGTGCGCCAATGAGTCAGCCACCATCCCCTTCAGAGTCACTAGGTCATCAGGTATGCTGACCTTAGTCTCCAGTGCATCAAGTAGGGATTCTAGGTTCTTCACCGAATGATCCTTATCCACCACTACAACCACCTTGAGGAACATCATCTGGCCAGCACCTAGTAGCCCCAGTGCAGTCTTCCTAGCTTGACGGGGGAATCTTTGCTTGGAGGAAACTATGGCTAGGTTGTGGAAACCAGTCTCTAGAGGTAGGAAAGTATCGATTACATCCCGGTGCTGGAACTTTAGAACAGGCAACAATGCATCTCCTATCGCCTCACCGAGATAGCCATACTCCATT
>Ga0209404_10001128_pt1 | contig 18855 bp, 11 predicted proteins | sample TroAtlMetagenome_2_FD_187447 | JGI IMG/M metagenome (GOLD analysis project Ga0209404, IMG submission 187447) | Marine eukaryotic phytoplankton communities from Atlantic Ocean - Tropical Atlantic ANT8 Metagenome (SPAdes) (version 2) | ecosystem: Environmental > Aquatic > Marine > Oceanic...
ACAAATTATGGCCTCGAATTTACCTCAAGTGTGCGATGCGGGAACATCTTCGGAACCCAATTCCACCCAGAAAAAAGTCAAGTAGCTGGACTAAGGTTAATTAGTAATTTTCTACAATTAACCCAATAAAATTACTGACTAACCCGCATTGGCATCAAAACGTAAAGGAATGAACCTGTCGTTCTGATAACACCAGGACTCATTTCATCAATCAACTCTAAATAGATTTCATCAGCATCAAGATTCCTGAGTGGAGCCATTAAAAACTCTGGATTAAATGCTATTGAAAACTCAGGACCCTTGTATGAAACCGTAATCGTTTCATTAGCTTCACCGACATCTTGTGAATTCGCTGTAACATCTATTTGATCCTTTTTAAAAACACACTTTACTGAATTCGACTTCTCATTCGCTAACAGAGAAACCCTATTCACTGTACTGAGAAAACTATCTCTATCTAACGAAATTCTTTCTTTTGTCTCTTCAGGAATAACTTGATTGTAATTAGGATAATTACCTTCAATGAGTTTACTCACCAAAATATTATCATTAAGTTCGAATGAAATCTGGGAATCACTAATGGAAATCTTTACTTCTCCTTCGTCAGATAAAAGTCTTTGTAGTTCACTGACAGCCTTAGTAGGAACGATGACTTCAGTTTCCAAACTTTTTGGAAACTCCACATCATGCTGAACCATCGCTAGGCGTCGCCCATCAGTTGCGACGAGTGTTAAAGAACCACCTTTGAAAGAGCATAGAATACCATTTAATACATACCTAGTCTCATCAGTTGAGATCGCATAGGAAGTCATCTTAAGCGCCTCCTTTAAAACTTTTTGATCAATCTTGTATTCACTGGCATCCTCAAATGTTGCCAAAGGAGGAAACTCTTCTTTTGAAAGGCCCAGTATTTTAAAAAAACTGGGACCACTTTTTATTGAAGCCACATCCTTAGCGGTGACTTCTACACTCACTTCATCTGAAGGCAACTCTCTAACAATACCCGCCAACCTTCTAGCAGGAAGTGTAGTTGATCCTGATTTAGACACATTGGCTTTCACAGAACCAGATACACCTACATCTAAGTCAGTAGTCGTAAGTTTAAGAGAATCACCATCCGCTTCTAATAACACATTCGAAAGAATTGGAAGAGTCGTTCTATTACTCACTACATGCTGAACCTGCTGGAGACCTTCAAGAAAGTCTTCCTTAGAAATTTTGAACTTCATTTTGCCTTCTACTAAATCCGATAATTTTTTTATAACGAAACAAATTCGAAATTATTCAATTTGTTAACTACTCTTAAATATTTAGCGAAAAATCGGGCAGTGTCTAATACAAAGTACCTACTACACTAAACTATAAAGTTAGCTCAATTGAGAAAAACAAGTATTTGGTCAAACATTTGATAAGCGAGTCCCCAAAAGACTCACTTTATAGCGAAGATCTTGTGAATTCTCCATTCTTTCCTCTACTTTTTTTACAGCGTGAATAACAGTGCCATGATCTCGACCAAAGGCCCTACCTATTTCTACAAGAGAGTGATCTGTCATTGTTCTCGATAAATACATTGCAACCTGCCTAGCAAAAGCAACGTCTGAACGACGCCCCCTAGAGCTCATATCTGCAACACGCACGTCAAAATGAGCTGCAACCTCTTTCTGTATTGAAGGTATGGTTACTCTGCGTCGCCCCTCTTCTCTAAGAATATCCTTAAGAAGACCTTCGATAACCTCATCAGTTAATGATTTTCCGCTCAACGAAGAATAACTAGCTAACCTCATCATAGCACCTTCAAGTCGCCGCACACTTTTTCTAATACGGTCGGCTAAAAACTCAACGATTCTATCTTCCAAGGTCACTTGCCACATTGCCATTTTCTTTCGCAAAATAGCCAATCTAGTCTCTAAATCAGGTAGCTCTAAGCCAGCTGTTAAACCCCATTCACATCGAGAAACAATTCTTTCCTCAAGGTCTGCATTCTCAGCTGCTGGCCGATCACTTGTAAGAACAATTTGGCGACGCCCGTCACATATCATATTGAAAGTATGAAAAAACTCTTCCTGAGATTTTTCCTTACCTGCAAGAAAGTGTATATCATCCACTAGAAGAAGATCAGCTTTTCTATATTTATTCCTAAATTTAGTCAATGAACTGTTCTGAATAGCATCGATAAATTCATTGGTAAATTGCTCACAAGTCATGTAAACAACCCTAGCTTTTGGTTCTCTTTTTACATGTTCATATCCAATTGCATGAAGAAGATGCGTCTTACCAAGGCCCGGCCCACCCCAAATGAACAAGGGGTTGTATCCCTCAGAATTACCCTTAGCAACAGCGTGCGCCGCGGCACAAGCGTACTCATTGTTAGATCCAACTACAAAAGTATCAAATCTATGATTCTTATTTAAACCAACCTTACGAACCAATTTTTCAATTCTATCGTCACTAGCATGAATGATAGACTTCTGAGTGTTGCTTTTAGCCTTAGATTTAGCAGCAGGTTTAATAATAGAGGCTTCAGTGTTTTCTGAAGATGAAGTATTTAAATCTTCAGCTTCATTCGACTCCTCAACAGAATTAGCCCTCCAATTAATTTTTCGAGGCTGGCCGATCACCTGCATAACAGAATGATTCAAAATTGCCATGTAATTTGATTCGATCCATAAACCATAAATATGATTAGGTATTTGAACAGATAGAGAATCTTCATCAGCTTCAACTAACCGAGTTGAGGAAAACCATCTTTTAAATGTATCAGAGCTGACTTGTTCTTTAACATTAGAACAAATCTCTTTCCAGATGACGTTAAGCTCTTCTCCCATTTCCAGATGACTAGCGAATTATGTTATTCATTGATCTTAACGCTATGATTAATTTATCTGGAAAAAAATATTGGTTATTAGTGATCATTATTGGTTCTGCTGAGCTTTTATAAATTTATATTCTTTTGGTCTGATCGCACTCAAACCAGATGCATTTAACTCATTGGGAAAATAAGCTAAATCCTTTGTGGCAACGCGAAGGGGGTATGATTATTTGTTGTTTTAGGGCCAAAAGTCAAAGCCTTATTATTACAAAATAATCCTCCTTTTTTATTACCATTAAAACGCTAGAATTAATTACCCCCTCGCCTCAAGAATTTTCTATCAACATACTGAAAAAAGGGAATCTAACCCGTGATTTTTTCTAACCACTATAATTTGGATGACTAACTTTTAATTATAAAAGAATCGATTACGATTGGGAGTTTCTTTTTCCCGGAAAAAACAGACCAAAAGTCATTGTTATTAAAAAGGTTATCGGCCACATCCAAGCAAAAAGAAACTTAGAGTTTAAAGACCCATTAATTTCGTCGATTTCCAAGGTCGGTAAAAAGTCTAAATTTTGCAGATCCAAAAATTTCATTTTTATTAATAAATCCCATATATCCGTTTGAACACACATCACTGCAAAAAATGAAATCACTGCACCTATCATCAAACCTCTAAATGTTCCTTTGCCAAGTATCGAGCAAATGAATATACCAAGCATTGGGCCAACCGTGTATGTAGTCATTCCAAAGGCGAGCGGCAAAATCGGAATGTTTTTTGCTACAGATAGAAGTAAAGTAAATCCAGTTAGAGCTAGTCCCCAAAAAATCACAAGTAACCTAGAACGAAGCATTAATTGTGCCTGTGAAAGGTTATGAGTCTTCTTTTCAGGATTATACATTAAAGAGAGTGATGTCTGGCTCAAGGCTGCTAGAATAGAATCAAGACTAGATATCGCTGCAGCAAAAATACCCGCCAATATCAAACCGCTAAGACCTACAGGAAGAGCATTAACTATCCAAACAGGAAAGACATATCCCGACTTTCCTCCATATGACTCTGGGACAGGCACGTTAGAAGTTTCTTTGGTAACAGGATGCTCAGAATATTGAACCCCCTCCCTGACTTCCTGTACCTCAGAAAAGGGAACATCAAATATAGTTGATATTTCTTGGTCCGTGAATCCATTCTGATGATAGTTCACAAAAAGTGCTGCACCAATAAGAAGCATTAAAACCGTCACTAATTGACCTATTGAGCTGTAAATAATTGCCTTTCCTGCCTGCTTTGCAGTTTTACAGCAAAACATTCTTTGAGCCATTAATTGATCCACTCCAAAAATACCAAGATTTTGAAAAGGCACTGCAAAAATAGCAACCCAAAGAGTAAACTTTAACTCAGGCCCTATTCCAAATCTAGGATCAACTGATCTCGTGCGACCAAATTCCTTAGCTGTTTCAATCATTTCAGACCATCCGCCTGATATACCACCAATTAACCATATTAGCGCAATAATCCCTCCAACTAAAAACAGAAGGAATTGCATGACGTCTGTCCAAATAACTGTTCGCATTCCCCCCATGAGCGTCCAACCAATTGCAAAAACACCAATAATAATAATACATATACTAATATCCATACCAGTTACCACTTTTAAAGGAATTGCAGCAACAAGAACTCTCACACTCTGGCCAAGTATACTACCAACCGTAAATAACATTGTCGCCAGCACCTTTACTCCCGATCCCAATCGAATTCCCATATAATCATATGGGCTGTAAATCTCCCTCTCATAATATACCTTAACAAAAAAAGTACCTACAATAATTCGTGCAATAATTGATCCAACGGCCCACTGCAAATAAGTAAAATCCCCGTGCAAAGCAAACAACGTTCCAGGCACACCAATAAAAGTCACACCGCTAATTTCGGTAGCAATAATTGATCCACTAACTGCAGGCCAAGGCAAAGATCTTCCTCCTAGAAAAAAATCTTTTATAGTACCTTGCTTTCCTCTCATAGCGTGCCCCACCCACGTAGTGAGCAAAAGGTACCCAAAAACAACGGCCCAATCTATTAAGGTAAAATTCTCATGGATACTCATGATTAATTATTTTATTCTTTAGAATAGTCTAACTTCTTTAATCCCATGCCAATTTTTAAAAAAAATTAATAATGCGAATGAATAATGAATTAATAAACTTGGCTAAACTTTTAAAAGATAGATTACAAATTATCGCAGATCACGAGTTTCGCGACAAGGACTCAAATGCACATCTTGAATCACTCAAAAGAATATCTGAAGCAATAGAAGACAAACATCAATCTTTAAAAAAAACACTAGATCCAAGATTACGACACTATTTAAGCAATATGAGTTATGAAAAGGCTCTAAACCATATAGAAAATAGTATTAAAAATTGAAATCTAGACATATTACATCTTACGGATATCCTAGACACAAAGTTAATCAAAAAAGTATAGAAATTATGGCACACGAATTACCTGAACTACCTTATTCACATGATGCTTTGGAACCATTTATCGATCAGACAACGATGGAAATTCATCATGGAAAACATCACAATGCATATGTAACTAATCTCAACAATGCAATCGCTGGCAATGAAGATCTAGAGTCAAAATCTATTATCGAACTGATTTCAGATTTAGATGCAGTGCCAGAAGACATAAGAGGTGCAGTTAGAAATAATGGCGGAGGGCACGCAAACCATTCTCTTTTTTGGAGTATCATGGGCCCAGGAAAAGGAGGTGCGCCTAGCGGATCACTTGCAGAAGCTATCAACTCAACATTTGGAAGCTTTGATAGTTTCAAAGAAGCATTCACCAAGGCAGGAATGACCAGATTTGGAAGTGGTTGGGCATGGTTAAGTGTTTCTAATGGATCTCTAGAAGTCACTTCAACGGCAAACCAAGACAGCCCAACCATGGATGGCAACACCCCAATCATTGGATGTGATGTATGGGAACATGCGTATTACTTAAAATATCAAAACCTAAGACCTGACTACATCAACGCATGGTGGAGTGTTGTAGATTGGGACGCTGCAGCCGCACGCTTTGATGCTGCTTCCTAATACACTTTATACAAATCAATTATATATTAATTTTAAAACGCCTCACCTTACACAGTGAGGCGTTTTTATTCACATATTAGAATATGAAATTTTATATTAAAACTCTTCTGACACTTATCCTAATTCTCTCGGCCATAGAGTTAAGATCCTTCGGGCAATCCAACGAAAATCAACAAAAAAAATCCCATAATAAACTCTCTCAAAAAGAACTTGATGAGGGATGGAAATTATTATTCGATGGAAAAGAAATTAAGGGATGGAGATATTACAACTCTGCTTCTAGAAAAATTACAGGATGGACAATCTCTGACGGTAATTTGCACAAACCCTCAGGCATCAAAGCAGGTAATATCATGACAAATAAAGCCTATGGAAATTACATTTTTTCTTGGGAATGGAAACTAGAAGATGAAGGAAATAATGGAGTTAAATATTTCATTACAGAGAAAAGAAAATCAGCAATTGGGCATGAATATCAAATGATCGACGACAAGAAAGTTAAAGATCCTTATTCCTCTAATGGGTCATTCTACCTCATTGTAAAACCAAACGATGAAAAACCCAATTTACCAATGGGTTCTTGGAATCATTCACAAATCATAGTCAAAGGAACAAATGTTGAACACTGGTTAAATGGAATAAAAATATTATCTTACATTTGTGGCAGTGATGAAGTAATGGACAGAGTTCCTAAGACGAAATTTAAAAACGTTTTGAACTTTGGAAAGAAAATAAAAGGCCATATTCTACTTACAGATCACAATGATGCGTGTTGGTATAGAAATATAAAGATTAAAGAACTCCCTTGAAAATATTTTTGAGGCGTTAAACCCCTTAAACATTAACTAAATGATTAAAAGAATCGCTACACTCTTTTTTATTTATCTTATTATCATTAAATCGAATGCTGATGAGAGTTTTCCTAAAGTCTCAGATGATTTTAACGTCTCATTATTTGCTAAAGAGCCTCTCGTTCGAAACCCTTGCGCAATCACTTTTGATAAACTAGGAAGATTATGTGTCGGCATGGGGCCGCAGTACAGAAAACCCAAACCGGAAACAAAAGGAGATTCCGTTTGGATTATTCTTGATAAAAATGGCGACGGTTCGGCTGATTCAAGAATAGAGTTTGCTTCAGGCTTCAATTCTATTCAAGGCCTAGCTTGGAAAGGTAATGACTTATGGGTTGCGAACGCCCCTGATCTAACTTTGGTCAGAGATACTAACAATGACGATTTGGCGGATGAATACACTAAGATCTATACAGACCTCGGAAATTTAGAGCATGGATTACATGGTTTGAACTTCGGGCCAGATGGGAAGCTTTATATGTCAAAAGGCAATTCTAAAGGACTAACCATTTTACCAGAAAAAATCGCACCTCAACCTTTTCGAGAATTATGGGGAGTCTCAACACCACCAGATACCCCCTCTTTTAATGAACCCGAATTATCAAATAAAAAAAATTACGTTAAATCCTATCACCACCCTTCAGATGATTGGGGTATCACTGGTGGCATTCTCAGGTGTGACGATGATGGAAAGAATCTTGAAATTGTTTCAAGGGGATTTCGAAACCCATGGGACATTTGTTTTGACGATGAATTCAACTGGCTAGGTACTGATAACGATCAGACAAAGGGAGATAAAATTTTTGCGCCATTTTTTGGTGCTCATTTTGGATGGGGCCACAACTGGAGTTATGATTGGAAAGGCGACGAACATCTGCCTACTGCTCCTTCAAGTGGGCCTCTCTTCGAGGGATCAGGTACAGGCATTATATTCTGCAACTTGCCCGATTACCCACAAAAATATCGTAATGTCTTTTTTATAAATGACTGGCTAAATCGGGAAGTATATATCTTCAAACCTGAATGGAAAGGAGCTTGGAGGTTTTCCGAATCGCAAAACCTAGTTTCTTTAGCGAGCGCTGGTACTGGAAGGTCTATGCCTCTTAGTAAAGGAAGAAGTTTTGATCCCGTTGATATTGAGCTTGGCCCAGATAGATCGATATGGATATCCAGTTGGGGTAGACAATATGGAGCTCATTATGAAAATGGGGCACTTGCCAATGAAGGACGCATCTATAGAATTTGGCCAAAAACAATTAAGCCAATTAAAGAACAGCCCAAAAAAAGAGCCAAAATTATTCAAGATTGGTCATTCAAGGAATTGCTCGAAGACCTCGGCAGCCATTTACCTGCATGGAGGACTAACGCACAAGATGAATTTATCAGAAGAGGCAATCAATCCTTGGCTATTCTTGAAGAGACTATTGAACAAAACAAACACAACAAATCCTTAGAAACATGGGCAACTTGGACAATTGGCAGAATCAAAAAAAATCCTAATTTGCCGGAAATAACGCTAAATCAAAAAATCCAGTCGATCAGAATACAGGCACACAACAAAAAGATTAGGCCTGATTTCGATAAATACTTAAGCGACTCTAATGCGCGAGTAAGACATGAGGCCGTAATCGCAATACGCCAATGCAAAGAAAAAAAGTTTACTGCTCATTTAAAAAATCTAGCTGAAGAGGAAAAAGATAGAGTTGTATTCTATTCGGTTTGGGGAGCCCTAATGGATTTATGTACCGTTGAGGAACTAAAACATCAAATCAATGAAAAATCGCCAGGACTAAAACTTTCAGCTCTTCTGGCACTTTTAGAAAAGGATGCCTTACCTAATGAATTAATTGAAAAACTTTGCTCAAATCTTGTCTTTAGTGAGGGGCAAGACCCCAGAATCAGAAAAATTGCGATGCGTCGATTAAAAGGCAAAGCAGTATTTGAAAGTCGAGGGAGACCATTAACAGCTGAGGGATTAGCTCCTACTAAATTTCACCCAACTACTATTAACCCTTTCTCAAATCTAAAGTCTTCAACCAAAAATACTTATTCTTTAGATACGCTGGAAAACGGAAAGAAAATTTATACTGATAGAAGTTATCTACTCAGAACAATTCCAGCACAGCTAAAAAATGATATATTTATAAAAACAGCTTGTGCTGATGCAGAATACTCTAAGGACTTTCAACTGACTTTTAACCTGAAATATCCTAGCACATTATTTTTAATAGATGATTCAAGAGCTGAAGAATTACCAAAATGGGCTAGGCATGAATGGAAAAAAACAAACCTTACAATTAAAACTGATGATCCAAAAGAAATGAAGGTCTTTCAAAAAGATTTTCCTGCAGGCATCGTAAAACTTGGCCCGAATAGAGAAGGTATTAATGCGCGAAAAGGAAACTATTTGATTGCTGCTAAACCGAAACTCTTAAACAAAAAAAGTGAAATAACCACTGTGAAATCAGTGCTCGAATCTTTGCCGCTAGCTGATGCAAGGAAAGGTGAAGACTTGTTCATGAGTACTTATGGAGCGAATTGTTCTTCATGCCATCAAATATCCGGAAAGGGTAAAAATCATGCACCAGATTTAAGTAATATTGGCGATAGGGCCGATCCCAGAATACTCGCTGAAGCAATACTCAATCCAAGCCTGAGCATTACCGAAGGGTTCGCCGCTCAAATGTTTACTCTAAAAAGTGGAATTATACATACTGGTATCGTTCTTGAGGAAACTGGACGCGCAATTAAACTTGCCATGACTGGAGGCATCGTAGTCAACATCCTAAGAAATGAAGTAATTGAACGAAAAGGATTACCAATTTCCGCAATGCCAGCAAGCTTTGCTGAATTACTAAACCCCAAGGAAGTGGCTCATATCATTGCTTATCTATCTGACCAAACGAAAGCCAATATTAAGAAGCCTGAAGAATCTAGAAGTTTTAGCTTTGAGAGAAACAACGCCGATAAGCTCACTATCAATTTAGGAAAACAACCAATAGCCACTTACTTGATAGATGATCCCATCTTATCTAGAAGAGGTTTAATAAATATAAAATCTCCTTCCGGAATCCCAGTCACTCGACCTTTTCCAGCTCCAAAAAATGAGGATCATGCTAACATGCATCCTGGCATATGGTTAAGTTATGGATGGATTGATGGGAACGATTATTGGAGACTAAAATCCAAAGTGAAATTTGAAAATTTTTTGCAGAAACCAACCTCAAATAAAAAGAATGCATTATTTTCAGTTAGAAATCGCTACTTGAATAAAGATTCAACAGAAACTGTATGCATTGAAGATAGTACATATAGCTTTACGCTCCATCCGAAAGGCATCCTCTTAAAAATTTCAGTAGTTTATTTCAACAATGAAAAAGAATTTGTTTTTGGCGACCAAGAGGAAAGTGGACTTGCTGTAAGAATGGCAAAGCCTTTCACTGTTAAATTTGGTGATGGAAGAATATTGAATGATAAAGGTGATCTCAACGGTAAAGAAACATGGGGGAAATCATTTAAGTGGATTGACTACTCAGGGGTTCAAAATAATAAGAGAATCGGGCTACTCCTTGTCCCAAGCCATCAAAATAAAAGAGAAAGCTGGGCTCACAGTAGGGATTATGGAGTTCTTGTAGCAAACCCTTTCCCTAAGCAAACTAAGAACCAACGAGAGCCTCAGGTCAAAACACTCATTAAAAAAGGGGATCGTTTCCGACTAGAGTACAATATATTAATCCATGAAAACCCTGTTAATGGGTTTTCTCCTCAAAAAATTGCTGCTTCTATATTATCAAAACTCACTAATAATTAGGATTTTATATAAAAAATAATGTTTAGGTATTAGAGTCTTTAATTCTATAGATTATTCTTATAAATTTCACTTTCACAGTAAAAGTCTTTGGATCCGCCCGAAAAAAATTCTCCTATTGCTTCATCAGATTCATCAAATGATGATTCTACTAAATATATTTCATCGTTGAATTCTTCTCAGACAGGGGTCGTTAAAATCCTAATACCTATAGGTGTCATCGGGTTGGGAGTTCTAATTTTTTACTTATTAAACAAAAATCCTCCAGATGAAGAAATTCAAGTCGCCACCAAAAAGAACCAGAAAAGGGAATTAAGAACTAGAGTTATTGAACTCAAAAAAGAGAATTACCAAACAACAATTGAGGCTAATGGAATCATTAAAGCTCACAATGAAATTATCTTAACTTCTCAAGTCAGTGGAAGAGTTGTGACAATTCATCCACAATTTGAGGATGGGGCATTTTTTAAGAAAGGCGCAATCCTTCTAGAATTGGAAGAAGCTGATTTTCTGACTTCTGTTGCAAGCGCTAAAGCGAACTTAGCACAAGCAGAGGCAGCTCATGCTCAAGAAAAAGCTCGGTCTGAGCAAGCTAAGCTGAATTGGGAAGATCTTGGTTATGACGAAGAGCCTAATGATTTAGTACTTAGGCTACCCCAATTAAAAGAAGCTGTTGCCAGAGTTAATTCTGCTCAAACTCAATTGGCTCAAGCAGAAAGAAACCTTAGTAGATCCAAAATCAAAGCTCCATTTGATGGAAGAGTTATTGAGAGAAATGTAGGCATAAGCCAGTCAATATCAGCAAATACAGTTCTCAGCAAAATATACTCTATTGATTATGCTGAAGTAAGGCTTCCTATAAGCAGTCAAGATATGAAAAACTTAAAACTTCCTGAAGCCCCAGATGACAAGCCTTTAGAAATTATTCTGAGCGATTCGCTAAATGAAGAAAATGAGTCTACCTGGAAAGCCAAAATTGTAAGAACTGAGGGAGCCCTTGACCAAAGCTCTCTTGAACTTTTTGCTATAGCCAGAATACCTGACCCGTTTGGTAAAAAATCAGGGAATCCTACTCTCAGAATAGGCCAACCTGTTAAGGCCGTAATACCTGGAATAGTCATTGATAATGTATTTAGAATTCCTCGAATGGCTGTAAGACAACTGAGAATGATATATCTTGTTGATAGAAATAGTTCCACGATTAGGGGCTCTATTATTAATCCTATTAATGAAAGTGAAGATTACATTTTTATAAAAGATGCATCTATCACTGAGGGCACTTTATTGGCAACAACTCCGATGTCATGGGTCCCAGAGGGCGCAAAAGTCCAAATTATTACTAAAGAAAAAGAAGGAACTGAATCCACTTCATTATAAAGAAAATGATTCGCTGGTTCGCTAACAATGGCATTGCCGCCAACCTTCTGATGATAGCTATACTCCTCGGGGGTATTCACAGTGCGATGTTTAGGGTGCCTTTAGAAATAATTCCTCCAGACAGTGGATGGCAAATTGTGTATATGGAGGTTAAATACAGAGGGGGCACTGCTAAAGATGTTGAAAAAGGAGTGCTTCTTCCAGTTGAAAGAGCCCTCGAGGGATTAAACGGCATCAGGGAAATCAACTCTGATGGAATGCGAGGTAGAGCCAAATTTTTCATTAAAGCTGAAAAAGGAACTGACTTAAGAGAACTTAGAGAAAACATACGCGGCAGAGTTGAACAAATATCAACTTTCCCTGCAGAAACAGAACCCCCTAAAATTGTTGTTCCAAATTTCTCGAGTTTCTTTCCTGTCATCAGTGTTGCTGTAACCGGAAAACTCCAAGAAGAAGAACTTCGAGAAATCACCCACCAGGTGAGAGATGACTTGCTAGAAATAGAAGGGATTAGCCAAGCTAGGGCTCAGGGAGACAGGAGTTATGAAATATCAATTGAAGCTAAAATACCAAAACTTGAGTCATATAATCTAGGCTTTAGGGAACTTGTTGATGCAATACGAAGATCATCAATCGATTTACCAGCAGGTTCAATTAATAGTGAAAGCGGAAACTTAATAGTACGCACGAGAGGACAAGCTTACTCTAAAAAAGAATTCGAAAATATTCCCGTGAGGGCGGCTAACGGTGCAGAAGTAAAATTGGGTGAAGTTGCAGACATAAAAGATGGTTTTGAGGAAGATAAGGTAATTACTAATTTTAATGGCAACCCAACAATGTTTGTAAGAGTTAGCAGAGCAGGAAAAGAAAGCGCCATTGATATATCGGACAAAGTGAAAAATTATGTAGCTAATTCTGGCGAAAAGTTTTCTGAGGGAATTCAATTATTCACATGGGACGATAAGTCATTGTCAATGAGAGGCCGACTAGGAACACTGATATCCTCTCTCCTTCAGGGATCCATCCTTGTATTCATTGTACTCGGATTATTTCTCCGACCCAAGGTAGCACTTTGGGTCGTAATTGGAATACCAGTTAGCTTTGCTGGGGGAGTAATACTAATGCCTTACTTCGGGGTAACGGCTAACGTAATGAGCTTGTTTGGGTTTATTATAGTTCTAGGCGTCGTCGTTGATGATGCCATAGTAACTGGAGAAAACGTATACTCAAAGCTTCAATCAGGAATGAATCCCATGGAGGCTTCTGTATTGGGCACTAAAGAAGTTACTGTCCCAGTAACTTTTGGAATTTTAACAACTATCGCTGCTTTCATTCCCCTATTATATCTTAATGAGGGAAGGTTCGGAGATTTTGCCAGTCAAATCCCTCCAATAGTTGCACCAGTTCTTATTTTCTCTTTAATAGAATCTAAGCTAATTCTACCCTCACACTTAAAACATATTAAGCCAAGAATAAGTGAGAGTGGTTTCTTTACTCGATTCCAGAAGAAATTTGCTAATGCCCTAGAATGGTTTGTTAGCAATGTCTACCACCCCAGTTTAAAAAAAGCGATTAAGTGGCGAGTAACAGTCTTGGCAGCTTTTATTGCCGCAGCCTTTATAATGTATGGAATTTGGTCTAGTGGCAGAATCGGATTTGCCGGTCACCCTTCTGTAGAAAGTCTAAAAATTGTTGCTAATTTGAACTTACCCAATGATCTAGGGATCGAAAGAACAGGTCAACTCATAGATAGAATTGAAAAAGCAGCAAACGATTTAAAACCTAAATTTTTAGACCCAAAAACAGAGGAGACGCTAATTAGGAACATTGCCAAAGTCACCGGATCCTACAGACTTGGAGGGCGTTATGATGAATCTAGAGGGCAAGTTATTATAGAAGTTACTCCTCCTAGTATGCGTTCAGAGCCTGGCCCTAAAAATAGTGAAATCGCAAGTAAGTGGAAAGAGATTGTAGGCGAGATTGAGGAGGCTGATGATTTTTCAATTCAATCAGAAACTTTTGGTAAAAGAGATAATGATAACGCCGAACAAAAGCAATCAGAACCACTTGAACTTGAATTACGAGGCCCTTATTCGGAGGAGAAAAACGAGATAGCTCAAAAGATCAAGGATCTCCTTAGAATGAAGATCAATCCAAATTACAATCCAAATTTAACTTCTAATCCAAACGATACTTCCGAGGCTAATGAGACCAATCCTCGTATGATCCCAAATCCCAAGATTGCTAGCAGTTGGGCACAAATAAATCGAGGCAATGATGAATTAGAATTTACTCTAAAGTCACGTGCTACAGAACTCGGACTCACTCAACAATCACTAGCCAGACAAGTAAGGCAAGCCTTTTACGGAGAAGAGGCTCAAAGAATCATGCGAGGCACCGATGAGATTAGAGTCATGGTAAGGTTACCCAAAGAAGATCGACAATCTTTACATACTCTTGCAAGACTTAAAATAAGAACACCTTCTGGGTCAGAAGTTCCACTCGCCACGGTTGCTAATTTTAAAGCAAAAAAATCACCAAGCTTTGTGGAAAGAAATGATAAAGCGGAAATAATAAGAATAGGAGCCCGCCCAACGGATGACACTGTTGATATATTAAAGGTAGCCAGTGTCATGAGACCAGAGATTCAAAAAATAATTAATGAGCAAAAAAATCTTTCATTCCAATTCACTGGCTACATTGCTGAGCACGAAGAACTTAAGAGAAAGAATATAATCGCTTCAATCACTCTTATCTTTGCTCTTTTTACTCTTCTCGCCATTCCTTTTAAATCGGTGATGCAACCCCTTTACGTACTACTTGCTCTTCCTTTTGGAATTATAGGGGCAATCATTGGTCATTTAATCATGGACATTAATCTATCTTGGCTTTCAATTTTTGGGATGCTTGCTTTAGCTGGTGTCGTTGTTAACGATTCACTCGTCATGGTGGATCATGTTAATAGAAAACGAAAAGAAGGAATGAATTTATTAGAAGCTGCGATCGAGTCTGGAACTCGAAGATTCAGGCCAATAATATTAACTTCTTTAACAACATTTGCAGGCCTTCTTCCTCTTCTGATGGATAACTCACTGCAAGCTCAATTTCTTATACCAATGGCGACATCTCTCGGTTTTGGCGTCTTATTTGCAACTGGGATAACTCTTTATCTAATACCATGCGCATTACTCTTTGCTGAAGATATTCAGAAAATTCTCTTGAGGCCATTGAAATATATTTTTCAACGATAAAAATCAATCCAATCTATTCTAATTTTTTTGCATTTAACTGGGATCTTCTTTGATATTTCTATCTCATAGTACCCAGGAATCTTCTTCGACTTTCCATTTTCATAATGAAGAAGATATTTCTCTTCAATAGAATCTCCTTTTTCATTACATACTCTTATTTTAAGATCATCTCTCTGATAGACCTTATCCGAAACTCGTAATTTAAAACTCTCAAGCCCAGAAAAGTGGCATCTTATGATTACTTTTTTAGGCCAATGACCTTCAATAATTTCTAGATCTGCTTTGCCTATACCAAATTTATCGTAGACATTAAAAACTACTTTTTCAGCATTCTGAGTTACCTCAACCTTTCTGTTATTAGACTCTTTTTTCTTAGAAATAGTTACCTCAAATTTTGTTAGTTTATCAGCTACCCCTGATTCAATTAAAAATAGAGCGAGAAAAAATGCGATTAGTGGAATTTTATTTCTTAACATTATTCAGGAACTACAAACATACATTCTTTTTACTCACTCTTAAAAAATTATATTATATTAATACACTACTTGACCTCAGACCCTCATGATATCAATATCTGCTTCCAATGGCTAAATTAAACGATAATTACCTAAAACTCAAAGCTGGATACCTTTTCCCTGAAATCGCTCGCAGAGTAAATTCTTTTACCGATAATAATCCCGAGGGTGCCAAGCAAATAATCAGATGCGGCATTGGTGACGTAACTGAACCTCTTCCTTTGTCCGCTCGTGAAGCAATGAAGAATGCAGTTGATGAATTAGGTAACAAAGAAACATTTAGAGGATACGGTCCAGAACAAGGATATGACTTTCTCCGTACCGCTATTGCCAAAGGTGATTACAGAGATAACGGAATTTCGATGGAAGATGATGAGATTTTCGTTTCTGATGGATCAAAATGTGATACTGGAAATATTTTAGATATATTTGGAAGTGATAATAAAATCGCTATCACGGATCCCGTGTATCCAGTTTACGTCGACACAAATGTCATGGCTGGCAATACCGGTGAGGCTAACGAAAGTGGAGCCTATGAAGGCATTCATTATATGCCATGTAATGCAGAAAATGGCTTTGTTCCAGAAATTCCACAAGAACGAGTTGATCTGATTTACCTATGCTATCCTAATAATCCTACTGGAGCTACAGCAACAAGAGAACAACTCGAAAATTGGGTAAGCTATGCAAAAGAAAATGGTTCAATCATACTTTATGATGCTGCTTATCAAGCTTTCATCCAAGATCCATCCGTACCAAGATCAATTTATGAGATTGAAGGCGCAAGGGAATGTGCGATTGAATTTAGATCCTTTTCTAAAAATGGAGGTTTCACCGGTGTTCGATGTGCTTTCACAGTCGTTCCAAAAGAACTAATGGCTGAAGATAGTAATGGTGAGAAGCGCTCACTTCACCCTTTGTGGTCACGAAGACAGTCTACTAAGTTTAACAGTGTAAGCTATCCCGTTCAGAAAGCCGCAGAAGCCCTCTACTCAGAAGACGGCAAGAACCAAGTAAAGAGTTTAATAACTCACTACATGGAAAATGCCCAAAAGCTTAGGTCCGCCTGCTCTGATATCGGCCTTTCTGTATATGGAGGAGAAAATGCTCCTTACGTGTGGGTCGCGTGCCCTGAATCAATAGATAGTTGGGGTATGTTCGATAAAATGCTTAACGAAGCAAACGTCGTCATAACACCTGGCGCAGGTTTTGGTGAAGCCGGTGAAGGTTTCTTTAGGATTTCAGCATTCAACTCAAAAACAAATGTCGACACTGTTTGCGAGAGATTAAAGGCCACTCTTTAACAATCCGATCTTCTATTGAATAAAAAGGAACTGCTGAGTATTCAATGTGGACCACAATATGCTGTGTGCGGCCATTTGACCTGATGCCGCAGCTTCATCTCTCAGAAGGCTTTTTTCATACAAACTGGGATATCTTGAGAAAGCAGTGAGATATATGACTTCAATCAACTCATCTGAATCTTGTGCTGAGTTCATTCGTTGAGAAATGACTGAATTTTGATTCATCAAAACTTTTAAGAAATTACCATTCATCAATGATAATGCCTGAGTTGTGGATGCTTTATAATTAGCATTTTCAATTAACGACCTATCTGATTGTCCGAAGTCACGTAAGAAATGGCCATCGGGTGCAGGGCTTGATAAATCAGAGGCTCTAACGTAACCACGGAAGATTTTATCTCTCTTCTCAAAGCGTGATTTCTTTTCATTCTTTTGCGCTTTAGAAAGTTGAATTTTCATTTTTGAACTTGCCGCCTGCTTATAAATATTTGGAAATTTCTTCCCAGGAAATGCTTTCTTTAATTCCGCTGCGAGCGCTCTTGGGGTATTTCTGAAAGGCGTTCTAAAATATCCCTTCAAATCAGAGGGATCCCAGAATGTAAGCCTTGCATATTCAGCTGTAGCTTTTTCGTTAAAATTTAAAATTTTTCGAACTAAAGAAAGAGCCTCTTCTTCATTTTTCTCAGAAATCACTTTCTTCACTTGCTTGCGAAACTGATCCATTTTCTTCTCTGAATCCTTATTGAAAGAAGCAACTTCTTTCGTTCTCTCTATAAGAGCCTCTGGGGACTGATTATTTAGCTTTTCCCATGCTTTGAGACGAGGATTATATGAAGCCTCATCTGAAACTTCATCAAAATCTGTCCTAACCATAGACACAATAGAATCCCAAATTTGCTCAGCACTCATTCTCTGAAGTCTAGGCCCTTGGAAATAAAAATCGTCACCTGAATTCAATTCGAATGATTGAGCTTCTCTAGTGAAGGCATCAGTATTATACAACACTGCATTAAATTTCCTCATATCATATTTCAAATCAACCAACAACTCTTCGAGATAATTCATTAATTCTACATCAGCGGGCTCAGTAGAATCGTCTATTTTATCAACTGGCTCGAATAACCCGACTCCAAAAACTTTTTTCCACATCCGATTAACAATGGTTTTAGTGAACCTAGGATTATCAGGAGAAGTCATCCAATCAGCGTAAACCTCAGCCCTGCTTTGACCACTTTTCACTTCAACACTTTCTCCAAATGGAGTTGCAGGCAGTATTACTTCATTAGGTTTCGCATCATCATATTGATAATCATCAGGAAGCTTGAGAGGAGCCTTCGTTTCTCTTACAATAGAATTACGAAAGTTATCAGTAAGGCCCTGAAAGGCTTTCTGCAGTTGTCTGGTTCCATTATTTTTTATGGCTATGGCCTTTCTTTTATTACCTCGCGGCACCTTGACTTTGTTTCGTGCAATCTGAATAGCCTTGTCCATAGACTCGGTTCTTCTAACTGACCTTACAGGAGTACTAAAGGCTGCTAATTGGTAATAATCCATCTGACTCCAATCATCAAACGGGTGATCATGACATTGGGCACAAACGAGTTGAGTGCCTAGAAAGACCTGAGCAGTAGTAGCTAAATGATCAAGTTCCATACCTCGATCACGAAGATAAAATCCAACAGCTCCATTCTCATCGATCATTCCCTCTGCAGTGATTAAATCTCTTACAAATTTATCATAACTTTTATTCTCACGTATGGACTGTTTAATCCAATTAGAATAGGCCCCTCCATTTGTCGGACTCTGACCTTGCATTCTTGTATTAACTCTTAATATGT
>Ga0209404_10001134_pt1 | contig 18824 bp, 12 predicted proteins | sample TroAtlMetagenome_2_FD_187447 | JGI IMG/M metagenome (GOLD analysis project Ga0209404, IMG submission 187447) | Marine eukaryotic phytoplankton communities from Atlantic Ocean - Tropical Atlantic ANT8 Metagenome (SPAdes) (version 2) | ecosystem: Environmental > Aquatic > Marine > Oceanic...
TGGAACCGTTCACGTGGTGGTTCTGTGCCAAGAGAAATTCCAATGGGCAAAGATGCTCTCAGTGATGAAATTCTGCAAAAGTTTGGTTACAATGGTGGAGCCAAAGGTATGTTCGAATTCAGGAACTGGAGAATGTATAAAAAGTTTGGTGGAGGTATCATATCCGACTTAGGGGCACACCAGATTGATATATTCAACTGGTTGCTCGACGAGTACCCTAAATCAATCTTTGCTCAGGGTGGAACGGATTACTACACTGGTGAATTTCTCAACAACCTTCTTACAAGTGAGGTTAAGGAAGCAATGGAAAAAACAAAATCCAAAAAGAGAAAAGCTAAACTTGAGGAAGAACTCAAAATAGTTGAACAGGTCAAGGATGGTTACGAGCACGCTGATAACGTCATGGCTTTCTTCGAATATGAAACCAAGCGGGACAAATGGGGAACTAAGGGAGGAGCAGGAGACACTCTTAAGACTCGCGCTTACTATCAAGTTCTCACCACTTCTAGCTCTCAGAAATTCTATGAGAAATTCATGGGAGAGGATGGCACAATGTCCATCTCGGAGCTGACAGAATACAACCAAATTTATCGTGAAGCTCACGCAGATCCATGGGAAGAACACTCCACAGGTCAAAAACCTGCTATTGAAAAAGATTCCTCTAAGGAGGAAATCTATCACAAGTTCTGGGAACAGCCTGCTCCTTGGAGAAGTGTTGATAAAGCAAAGAACGAAAAGTGGCTATCTGGTAAAGGTCTTGCTGATGCCAGAGTTTCCAAGGGACTAGATCCTTGGGAGATTCCTTCGCATACCCAATTTGACGAAAGACCACATACTCCACACCTTCGTAATTTCTTTGAAACAGTTAGAGATAAAGGTTCTCAAGATGATCTTAATTGTACAGCACTTGATGGTTACAGAACCACTGTTACATGCATGAAAATACATGACGCCATCGAAAAAGGAGAAAAAATAGAGTTTAAACCTGAAGAATTTGAGGTTTAATTCTAATTTTTTGAATTTAATTCAAAAGAATCCGTCCAATAGTTATATATACTAATTAATAAAACTTATAAACTTCTTAAGATACCCAAAAAAATGAAAAAACCGCTCATAGCAGCATCAGCCCTTATAATTCCAATCCTTGTAGCAACTGCTCAGGATACAGATAAAAGTAAGTGGAAAGACGTAGGAATCGAATTTCCTAAGCCAATGTTTGTAGGAACTCCTGTCGCTGCAAAATTGCCCAACCTAGATAAAAGTAAAAAGCCAAGACTTGTACTTAAAGCACCAGCTGGTGTTGAGAACCTAGCCTTGGATATGGAAGTAACTTCAAGTGATCCAGAACCAATCATTGGTGATCTAGAAATGATCTGCGATGGCGATAAGGATGGAGCTGATGGATCTTATACTGAACTTGGACCTGGTGTTCAGTGGGTTCAAGTTGATCTCGAGGAAGAAGCAACGATTTATGGAATTGTTGTATGGCATTTCCATAAGAACGCTAGAGCATACATTGACGTTGTTGCACAAATCTCAAATGATCCAGAATTTAAGACAGGTGTAACTACTGTTTTCAACAACGATCATGACGCTTCTCTTAAAGGTGACGGGCCAGGCGCTGGAAAAGATCTTGCTTGGGTTGAAACCAACCACGGTCGTATCCTTGACGTTGATGCTAAAAAAGGTCAATACGTCAGACTTCTTTCAAATGGCAACACAGCCAATGAAATGAATCACTACGTTGAAATCGAAGTTTACGGCACTCGTTAAGCTATCACAAAATAATCTTTAAAAAGGATCGCAGTGAAACTGCGGTCCTTTTTTATTTCTCAGACTTAAGCAATAACTCTTGTAGCTTATCAGATTCAGAAGTTGGTAACTCGCAATGCTTACCTTTACATAAGAATGCGGCGACATCCCCTTTATCGCCAGCTGCGAGAGACTTAGCAAACTCTTCAATAGGGCCATTGGTACCTAAAATAACTTTGTGCGGTTGATAAACTGAATGAGCTGCTCTGAGCAACTCTTTAGCCTTACTAGAATCCACTGATCCTGCAATTACTACGCGATTAGGCTCTTTAGAGGCAAAATCTGCCGCGCTCACCATGTATGGAACTGCAAGTGCCATTGACTTCATTCTACCAGAAAAATAACCTAATGTTTTATCTGCAGTTTGCCTGTATGACTCCTTACCTGTTATAGCAGCCAACTTAAGTAATGCCAAAACTGCAACAGAGTTTCCAGAGGGCTCGGCTCCATCATAATCTTCCTTTAATCTTATAATCAAATCTTTAGTCCCAGTGCTCTGATAGAACCCACCTGCCTCAGTATCGTAGAAGGCTTCAATCATTCGATCTGCAATCTCAATAGCGAAGCTAAGATACTCACTTTTTAATGATGCTCCATAAAGCTCGACAATACCACTCAACAGATATGCATGTGTATCAAATATTTGAGCATCATCTCGAGCTCCATCTCTCCATCGATGATACAATCTTTTATTTTTTTCATCCCATAAATTATTTTTTAAGAAAGATAAATTTTTCTCGGCTGCAGCAAGATAAGAGTCATCGCCTAGAACTACTGAGGCTCTAGCTATGGCTCCTAACATCAAACCATTCCACGAAGTAAGTATTTTATCATCTAGACCCGGACGAACCCTTGTAGATCTTACATCAAACATCTTTTTCTTTGCCGTTTCGAGTAGCAGCATCTCTGAGAAACTCAAATCTCCATCAACAACACTAAGAACATTCTGATTCTTTATCGGATCAGGGTCACTATGATCTTCGAAATTTCCCGAACGAGTAATACCGTAATATTTTATCACAACACCCATTTCTTTTTCAGAAAGAATTTTTTCTAGCTCTTCTTTATTCCAGCAATAAAACTTCCCCTCTTTCCCTTCACTATCAGCGTCTTCAGCAGAAAAGAATCCACCCTCAGGATTAGTCATATCTCTGAGAACATAGCGCAAAATGTCTCTGACTACATTAGCATGAAATTTTTCACCAGTTACAAGATACGCATCAAGGTAAAGGTTTATCAGTTGCGCATTATCATAAAGCATCTTCTCAAAATGCGGAACCAACCACTTCTCATCTACTGAATAACGGCAAAAACCACCACCCAACTGATCATACATCCCCCCCTCTGCCATTTTTTTACAGGTCATCGAAACCTGTTCTATTGCATCCTTGTCTTTCAACCTTGTGCCCATTTGGAGTAAAAAAATCGGCTGACTAGGTCTAGGAAATTTTGGAGCTTGGCCCCAACCACCATAAGCCGAATCGTATTCACCCTTGAGTTGAACGAGCGCTTTCTTAAAATCCTCTTCTTCAACAACTCCACCTTCACCTTTACCCTCGTTTGCAAATTCTCCTAGCTTCTCAGCGATATTGTTTGCGTCTTGAATGACTCCTTCTCTTTTCTCCTCCCAAACTTTTGCAATATTCTTGCACAAATCAGGCCAACTTGCCCGGCCAGGAGCTGCCTTGGGAGGGAAATAAGTACCTCCGAAAAAAGGCTTCAAATCAGGAGTAAGGAATACATTTAGCGGCCATCCACCGCCACCGACAAGGGCCTGAACTGCTGTCATGTAAATCTTATCAACATCAGGCCTTTCCTCCCTGTCCAATTTCACACAAACGAAATTCTCATTCATTATCTTGGCAATCTCCTCATTTTCAAAGGACTCCCTTTCCATAACATGGCACCAATGGCAGGTTGAATAACCAACACTTAGAAGTATTGGCTTCTGAATCTTTTTTGCTAATGCAAACGCCTCTTCTCCCCATGGATACCAGTCTACGGGATTGTGCGCATGTTGAAGTAAATATGGCGATTTCTCCTTAATGAGCCGGTTAGTAAATTTGTGCTCTTTTTTTTCTTTGCTCACTTTAGAATCTTTTGATTTTTCTTCAGCCACAGTATTTTGAATTTGATTAGCGTTCAAAATGAACATGGCCAAAACAACAATAGAGTTGAGTTTCATAGGCGTTAACAATAACTCAGCATTATAATGCGGCAACTAGACTTAAAAAAATTAACTAATTTGCGAGAAATTCTATTAGTTTTGGATAGTTTGACAGATTGATATCAATCAATCATTATTGGTTATGCTCTATAAAAAGGTTCTCCATTGGCTCTTAATATCGTCTATTTTATCCTGTGTACTTTTCTCAGAGGAAAAGGTCAATAAAGAGGATAAATCTGCCAATATTGATTTCATCAGGTTTAACGAAACTGAATTTAATGCTTCTCTAGAAACAGCCTCTGCTAAATATATTAATGATGATGGCGTTGAAGTCGAACTTATAGGAGCTGTCCACATCGCAGATAAAAAATATTATCAGGACTTGAATACACAATTTGAGAAATACGACTCTCTTCTCTACGAGATGGTCGGCGGAGATCCTGACAAACCTCTTACAAAAGAGGACCTTGCAGCGAATAAAAAGAATCCAATGCGTTTTTTCCAGCTACTCATAGGTGGAATGATGAAGCTTGATTTTCAACTCGACCATATCGATTACACTGCAAAAAACTTTGTTCATGCTGACATGACTATGGAGACATTTCAAAAAAGGCAGAAAGCAAAGGGAGAAAACTTATTTTCCTTAATTGAGAAATCAATTGAGGCTCAAGAGAATGCAGAAAGCCAAAACAAAAAACAGTTCAATTTCGCATCAATGTTCAAATTACTTAATGACGAAGGAGGGCCAAATGGCATGAAACTCGCACTCGGCAGACAATTCCATGAGATTGAATCGATGATCGGTGGAATGGAAGGACCTGACGGCTCAGTGATCGTAGCAGAAAGAAACATAACAGCCCTTAAAGTGATGGAAAAAGAAATTAAAAAAGGGAAAAAAAATCTAGGTATTTTTTATGGTGCTGCTCACCTCCCTGATTTCGATAAGCGGCTCATCGAAGAATATGGATTCAAGAGAACCAAAAAAACTTGGAACCCTGCATGGAAAATCCAAAAGGCCGCCGCCAAGAAAGCTTTAAAGGAATCCATATAAATTAAATCACTTCAGACAAAACTAACTGAAGAGAAAAAATCATTCAGATGAGAAAGTATCTCAACCTCCTTCTGTTGTTCTTATCCTTTCAATTTTTAAAGGGAAATGAATATAACGAATTCGGACTGTATCTAGACAAGTCAAAAAAGCCCAACGAAACAGCTCCCGTTACCACTAACCTACCTCTTAAAATAAAAAAAGGTGCAAGAATTGCCTATGTCGGGAACACTCTATTAGATAGATCTCAACATTTTGGTCACTTTGAATCTTTTCTTCAAAGGCATTTACCTAGCCATAAGTTAGTCATCAGAAATTTTTCGTGGTCTGCTGATGAAGTCGACATTCAACCGAGACCAGACAATTTTGCATCGGTTGACCAACATTTATTAGATCATAAAACTGATATAATTTTTGCGGCATTCGGTTTTAATGAATCTTTTGCAGGAAAGGAAAAGGTTCCTGAATTTAAATCGCGACTCAAAAAATACATCCAACACACAAAAACCCGAGCTTATAACGGTAAAAAAGGTCCAGAAATTATTCTTATTTCTCCTACTCCTAATCAAAATTTAGAAAACGTACCCGCTGCTGACTTAAACAATGAAAGACTTTCCCTCTACACTTCGGCAATGCGTGCAGTTGCAGAATCAGAGGCGATAGCATTCGTTGATGTCTTTTCTGCGATTTATCCTGATGGCTCAACAATCAACGGAGTTCACTTAAATAAGGAAGGATACCGTGCATTTGGAACAGCTTTATTCAAAGGGATCTTTAATGAAAGCCCTGAACCAATAAACGAAGAACTCAGACTTGCCGTTGTTGAGAAAAATAAACAATTTTTCCGCCGTTACCGCCCTCTTAATACTTTCTATTATACAGGAGGGAGAAAAGGCAGATACGGGTATCTAGATTTTTTACCGGCAATGAAAAACTTCGAAATCATGGCCAATAATAGAGATCAATCAATATGGTCAATCGCTCAAGGTAAAGAAACCAAAATTAAAATTGATGATTCCAACGTTCCAGATCTTCCTGAAACCAGTCAGAGCAGAGGCGGCAATAAGTGGATGAGCGCTGATGACGAACTGAAATTATTTACAATTGATCCCAGATTTAATGTCAACTGCTTCGCCTCGGAAGAGGATTTTCCAGATATTGCATGCCCCATTCAGATACGATGGGATTCAAAAGGTAGACTATGGGTAGCATGCTCCACGACATATCCTCACGTCTACCCTGGTCAAGAGCCTAATGATAAAATTGTTATTCTTGAGGACACAGATAATGATGGAAAAGCGGACAAATCTAGCGTTTGGGCAGACGACCTTCACATACCTCTAAGCTTTGAATTCGGAAATGGTGGAGTTTATGTTTCTGAGGAACCTGATTTCACTTTTCTTAAAGACACTAATGGTGATGGAAAAGCGGATTTTCGATCAAGAGTACTCACTGGGTTTGGCTGTGAGGATTCGCATCACGCTCTTCATGATTTCGTCTGGACTCCTGATGGCAAACTCCTTTTTAGAGATTCGATTTTCCTCAACTCACAAATTGAAACTCCTTACGGACCAATAAGAGTAAAAAATTCTGGATGGTTTTTATTTGAACCTAAAACTCAAAAACTTCAAACCTTTGGAAGCTACCCTAACACTAATCCTTGGGGCGTAACTTTTGACAAGTGGGGACACCATGTTGCAAGTCACCCAATTTTTGCTTCAAGCTTTCATGCAACTAATCCCCCTTATCCAATTCAGCATCCAAGACCAAGCGGCATGCAAGCTTATTCAGGAACTTGTGGTCAGGAATTCGTAGACTGGGATACTTTTCCTAAAGAAATGCAGGGAGGCTTTGTAAAAGCGCGATATAAACCAACAAACCGAATAGAGTTTCATCGATGGATCAATGCCGGAGATCATATGCAAGAAAAATACGAGTCTGATATTATCTTCTCTAAAAACCTAAGTTTTATACCGGTTGATATACGTTTTGGCCCCATGGGAGCGCTTTATGTTTGCGATTGGTACAATCCCATTAAGGGGCATGCACAATATTCATTGAGAGATGAAAGAAGAGACAAATCCTCTGGTCGTATTTGGAGAATTACTGCAAAAGATAAAAAACTTAAAACTCCTGCTAAGATAGATGGGTCCACGATCACAGAACTACTGAACAATTTAAAGCGAAAAGAGTATCGAATCAGATATTGGACTAAACAGGAAATTAGAAAACATTCGAAAGAGGCCGTCTCTAGAGAACTTGATCTATGGTTAAAAACCTTAGATAAAAATGCTCCTAATTATCGTCACCATCAACTAGAAGCTCTTTGGGTATATTCCAATATCGGCATACATAATGAGAAACTTTTAGTTGAGCTTATTAATTGTGAAATACCCGAAGCGCGAGCAGCTGCAGCTAGACAAATTCGGCATTGGCCAAAGGATATGATAAATTCTGCAGAGAGACTAATCTCAAAATCCTCAAAGGATCCAGATGACATCGTCAAATTAGAAACAGCACTTACATGCTCATGGCTAGGAACTCAGAAATCTTTCAGTACACTGATTGATCTAAGTAAAAATGATATGGGGAAACATCTTAACTATGCTGTCACTACAGCTTTAGGCTCAGAATCAATTAAGACTCACTGGAACAAAGAGAACAAAGTCGTTCAGGATATTCTAACTAAAGCTAAAAAAAGAAATCAACTTAATGCAGGTAAGACTACACGTAACGCAAATGAAGCAAACTTCGATAAACAAAAAGGACTCAAAAAAGTAAACATTAAGTGCGTTCCAGAAAAAATGATTTTTGACATAACTGAATTTACAGTCAAAAGAAATCAACCGGTGAAATTGGTCTTAAGTAACCCTGATTTAACGATGCATAATTTGGTTATCGTGAAACCAGGAGCTTTAGAGAAAGTTGGTAAAGCTGGAAATGAAATGGCCAAAGATAAAAACGGACTTAAGAAAAATTATATACCTAATTTGAGTGAAGTACTCTGGGCAACCCCTCAACTCAAACAAAACACCAGCCACACAATGCGTTTTAAAGCCCCTAACAAATCAGGAGAATACCCCTATGTTTGTACTTTTCCTGGCCACTGGGTCATCATGAAAGGCGTTATGAAGGTAAAGTAAATAAACTCTATTTTCGTAAAATTTTATCAATTTTCTAAATAAGGATCCTTGAGCATAGAGGATTTATCTGAAAGAATAACATAATGAAAAAACTTAACCTTCTCGTATTAGCTATTATCACAACTTTGCTTCAGTTTAGCGTTAAAGCTGAAAGGTTAGTACTTGTTGGTGCTTCATATGGTAACAACATTCTTGCCATTTGTAATAAAGATGGCGATCCAATCTGGCAATTTAAGACAGAGGGTCCAAAAAGGGGCCATACTGGACACCATGACGTTCATTTACTTTCTAATGGAAATATTCTTTTCCATGACACTTGGACCTCAGTTAAAGAAATCACACTTGATAAGAAAATAGTTTGGGAATACGACTGCGCAAAGAGTAATGGAAATGAAGGAAAAAGAGTCGATGTCCATGCCTTTGCAAGATTGAAAAATGGAAACACGGTTATCGTAGAGAGTGGTGTCGGTAGAGTTATTGAGGTCGACAGCAAGGGGAAATTAATTCATCAATTCCCACTAAAGAAAGGTGGAACCCAATCAACTAGATGGGTTCGAAAAACGCCACAAAACACATGGCTAGTTTGTTCAGAGAATCCAGGTGTCGTCACTGAATATGACAATGATGGAAATATTGTTTGGGACTACCTTATTAAAACTAGAGTATATGGTGCTATCAGATTAAAGAATGGGAACACATTAATCGCCTCTGGAAGTGGAAACAGTATTGTTGAGGTTAATCCAGAGAAGGAAGTTGTTTGGGAAGTAAAAGGTAAGGTGCCTGGAACTGACATACAATTAAAATGGATGACTTGCCTTCAAGAGGAATCCAACGGGAACTATATCGTTGGAAATTGCCACGCCGGCCCTAATAATCCTCAGATATTTGAGATCACTAAAGATAAGAAGGTTGTATGGGAATACAATGAATATGAACTCGTTGGTAATGGACTAGCATGCTGGCAAGTTCTAAATGATAATCAGTCAAAATTAATTCGCGAAAAATTAAGCCTTATTGAGAAATAACTTAATTCTTAATTTGCTTCTCTCGATCAGCACCCTTTAATTTTTTAGTAAGCTTTTTTTCTAATTCCTTTGACGCAGGAGTAATTGCTAGACCTCCTAATCCAGTACAACAAAGTTCCCTAGGCATCAAATCCCCTACTTGCCTCATAGCATCAATAACTTGATTAAGTGGCACCAAGTCATCGTAATCAGCTAAGGCCATATTAGCACTAGACAATGCATTAGAGGCGGCCGTTACATTTCTACCTAGGCAAGGAGCCTCAACTCGGTTTGCGAGTGTATCACATGTCATCCCAAGTGAGCTTTGTAAGGCCATTGAGGCAGCTGCCATTTGTTGCTTATAGGTGCCTCCGCCTAATGACACGATCCCAGCAGCACCCATACTTGCACCAGAACCACACTCGGCCATACATCCGGCCTCTTCAGCAGCAAAAGTTGCACCTGACGCTATAAAAACACCAACGATGCCAGCTGCAAACATAGCATCAATTCGTTGATCCATACTTTTCTCCATAGCATCTGAAACTCCTAAAATGGCTCCAGGAAGAGCTCCACATGAACCTGCTGTCGGTGCTGCGACAATAACCCCCATTGAGCTTTTCATCTCCATCATTGAAGAGACATAAAGAATTATACGGTTCAACACATCTCCTGGAACTAACTGGCCTGCACTCATCTTTTCACCAAACTTTGGTGACTGAGAGTGAAGAATTCTATCATCGTAATGAGTTCCTTTTAAACCTAAGGCAATAGAATTTTCCATTGTCTTAATGAGAGACTCCATTTGATTTCTAACCTGATCCAAACTTACACCCGCACGTTCACTTTCATAGATAGCGCCTAGTTCTCCTAGACTCATTTCCTCTTTGCCTTTTCTATATTCCTCCATTTCCTGAACACTAGAAAAAGGCACTTTTAAATCTTTTTTTGCCAAAACTGGGAGAACTGGATTAAGGACTCTTACCTCACTAACCGATGGATAGGATTTTAGTTCTTCCAAGATTTCATTATTAGGTTTTTCTCTCCCCTTTAAGTTAATCAATGAACAATCCGCACTTTCTGTAAAAAGAACTTCTTCAAAACTATTGTCCTGAGACAACCAACCTAGAAGACCTTCATCAGAACCTTTTAAAAAAATTAAAGTTTCAAAATAATCCCCTTTCATGCTTACGGGGACCCCATCTATTTGTTGAACTTCAATCATTCCACCTCCCGTTGAGATAGCTGTCATTGTATGCTCCTTATTATCACTCCTAAGTGCTAGACGATAAGTATTTGGGTGCTCAGCACCATAATCTAAATAACGGACTTCAATTTTAATCCCAGCATTTACAACCTCATCTCTGTAATTAGGTAATCTCGCATCATCAGTTTCCCAACCAAGAATACCTCCGGTTAATCCTAAGTCTGATCCCTGTGAAAGGTGAGTAGTAACGAGAGAGCCGTTAGGATCATAATCAACGACAACATTCTTTATATTAGAATCCATAAGATCCAATGCAATCCGACCAATCCTCAATGAGGCAGCACTATGGGAGCTCGAAGGGCCACGCATTACGGGACCTAGCACATCATTGAAAATACTGGGAAATGAAAACATTTGACCCCTAACTTAACCCAATCAATGACAAGTTTCCAACTAACAATAAAATGAGTTAAATTATATAGGAACTTACAGAAAATGAATCCATGATTAGGATACAAAAACTATGAATTTACATCTTGAGAATTGGAAAAATTACGTCACTCATCTTGAATGCTCCAAAACGGGAAATCGATACCCTCACTCTGAGGTTATTGGCTTATCTGATGACGATGCCCCTATATTAGTTAAGTACGACCTTGCTTCAATATCCAAAGAACTTACAAAAGAGGATCTTAAACTAAGAGGTGAAAATTTGTGGCGTTACAGTGAGTTATTGCCAGTCAAGAATCCTGAAAACGTTGTTAGCCTTGGTGAAAACTTCACTCCTTTAATCCCTACTCCTAATCTTGGTAAAGGTGAGCTTTTTGTTAAAGACGAGGGGCGCCTGCCAACAGGTTCATTTAAGGCGAGAGGACTCTGCATGGCTATATCAATGGCCAAAGAGTTAAACATCAAACGAGTCGCCATACCAACTAATGGAAATGCAGGAGCAGCAATGGCTGCTTACGCCAAGCGTGCAGGAATGAGCTCATACGTTTTCTGTCCCGATGACACCCCAGAAATAAACATTCGTGAAATCGCTATGCAAGGAGCTCACACCTGGTCGGTTAATGGCCTTATTACTGATTGTGGGAAAATTGTCAGAGAAGGAGTTGAAGAAATGAATTGGTTCGACGTATCAACTCTGAAGGAACCCTACAGAATTGAAGGAAAAAAAACAATGGGTCTAGAACTAGCAGATCAAATGAATTGGGAATTGCCTGACGTCATTATTTATCCAACCGGAGGAGGGACTGGATTAATTGGTATGGTAAAGGCATTCAATGAACTCGAAGAGATGGGTTGGATTGATAGCAAACGACCAAGAATGGTGGCCGTACAGTCAACAGGGTGTGCCCCGATAGTGAAAGCCTATGATGAGGGAAATGAGGCTGCTGAGTTCTGGGAAAATGCAAAAACCATGGCAGCCGGAATAAGGGTTCCAGCCGCTGTGGGGGATTTTTTAATATTAAAAGGAATCAGAGAGACTAATGGATTCGCCTCTGCGGTAACCGATGAATCCATTATATCAGCCCGTGAAATAGTCGCTGAAAAAGAGGGACTTCTTTTATGTCCTGAAGGAGCGGCAACATATGCTGCCTATTTACAGGAAATCCAAAGTGGAAGAATATCAGAAAAAGAATCAGTAGTCCTTTTTAATTGTGCTACTGGTCTTAAGTATCCAATGCCTAAAGTAAATAATTTCATAGATTGTAAGTCTAATATCGACTATTCATCATTGAGGGCATAAATAATCAAATATTAAAATTCTAAGATCTCAATCATCATGGCATTAAAAGTTAATTGGCAAGGAGTCTTTCCGGCGGTCCCAACTCAATTCAATGAGGACCTTAGTTTAGATATCAAAGGTACTCAGAAACATGTCGAAGCACTCCTTAGTGAGGGAATCCACGGATTAGTCATGCTGGGAACTATTGGAGAAAACTGCTCACTGTCGCTAGACGAAAAAATTCAAGTTTTAAAAGCAACCAATGAAGTCAACAAAAGTTCTGTCCCTTTGCTTAACGGAATAGCTGAATATACGACAGCTGGAGCATGTAAAACTGCCGCCGCTGCTGCAAATGCTGGTGTTGATGGCTTTATGGTTATGCCGGGAATGGTCTACAACTCCGATAGAAGAGAAACCGTGAATCATTTCAGAACTATCGCAAAATCCACGGACTTGCCTATTATGTGCTATAACAATCCTCCCGTTTACAAAGTAGATATAACACCTGAGATGTTTGAGGATTTAGCCGACATAGATAATATTGTATGCATCAAGGAAGCCGCCGGAAATACTAGCAGAATCACGGATCTGTTCAATGCCTTTAAGGATCGTTATCTTATATTCTCCGGACTTGATGACGTCGCATTGGAAAGTATTCTCCTTGGATGCACTGGATGGATATCAGGACTAGTTGATGCATTCCCAAGAGAAAATGGTTTAATGTGGGATGCAGCCATGAACGGCGATTGGGAAAAGGCTCTCGAAATTTACAGATGGTATATGCCAATGTTACACTTTGATAGTCACCCTAAACTTGTGCAATATATCAAACTTGCGAGTTCTGAAATGGGATATGGTACTGAAACTGTTAGACCGCCCAGACTACCTCTAACAGGAAAGCAAAGAGAGGATGCTCTTAAGATTATAAGAGACTCAGCCGCTAACAGACCATCCTAATTAATTATCGTTTTTGATAACATTGTTATAGGCTAGACCAGCTCCTACAAGGTCACTCATAGCCATTCCTATAGATTTAAAAAGAGTAATTTCGTCCTCATTTTCACGTAAAAGAGCTTTCCCATTACACATTTCACTCAATTCAGCAACAACACCCTCTTCAGTAAAGGATCCTTCCGAAATAGGCACTAGAATCTCTCCAGCTTCCTTAAAAGCATTGACTCTACTGTCGGCATAAACCTTAGCCTTCTTTATCAATTCTGTATCACATTCACGTTTATCTGCGTGATGATTTCCAATGAAATCTGTATGTGTTCCTGGCTTAATCCATTGGCCTAGAACAACTGGCTCATGAGAACCGGTCGCTGCAACAACGATATCAGCTTCTGCGCATGCAGCTGCACGATCTTCAATCGCTTCAAATTGAACATCAGGATATTCCACACTAACCGAATCAATAACGCTTTTTGCTTTTTCTAAGTTTCTACCCCAAACCATAACCTTCTTAAGAGACCTAACACTTAAATTAGCCTTAATAATATAACTGGCAAGATTTCCAGTACCCAGAAGAAGCATCGTTTCCGAATCTTCACGTGACAGAAGCCTTGTGGCTAAACCTGAAATACCAGCCGTTCTCCAAAAGGTCACTGTAGTACCATCGACTAAGGCTAACGGCTCACCATGATCCCTATTAAAAAGAAGCACCTTTGAATAAAGCGATTTATAAGGTTCCTCTGCTCCAGGAAAATAAGTAAATGCTTTTACACCTATCAACTCTTCATTCCATGACGGAAGAACGGCAAAAGCATCATTACCTTTATTCTCATCAAGAAGGAAAACCTGTCTTGGAGGCATAGAATAGCTTCCCCCATAAGCCTCCTGTAAGGAATCAATTAATTGAGGATAACTTAGAGATGCGTGGACTTCTTCTGCGCTAATTACTTTCATAAGATTTTTTAATATTCATCGCTTTAATGCTCCAACATTCTAAAGAACTCCAGTAAAATAAATAAAGAATCATCCATATTAATGAAATTATACCTATTCACTATACTCACATATATACTAACTTTGGCCCTTTCTTACGCAGAAAATAGTAAATATCATCTGTTTGTTCTCTCGGGCCAATCCAATATGCAGGGCATGAACCCAAACACAGGTCTTATGCCTGAGGCGAAGAATCTTTTTAAAGATTCTGATGTTAAATACATAAAAATATCTAAAGGAGGTCGGCCCATTAGGCTATGGGTTAATGAATGGAACTCTATTGCAGAAAAACATAATCTTAAAGCTAGGATCAAGACTACAGAATTCTATAAACCAATACTTACCGAGTATTCAAAAATGATTAAAGATTTTGGGAAACCAAAGTCCATAACTTTCTGTTGGATGCAAGGGGAACGAGATGCAAAGGAAAACCTAAGCCTAGCTTATGAAGATGCCTTAAATCAATTGATCGAAAATTTAAGACGTGATCTAAAAAGACCAGACATGAGTTTTGTTATTGGTAGAATATCCGATCACATAAAAGAAAGCCACAAATCATGGACTGGCGTTAGAAATGCTCAAGTCAAAGTATCAAAAGATGATTCTTTAGGAGCATGGGTCGACTGTGATGATTTAAATAATATGACTGATAAAAATGGCAAAGCCAGAGACGACCTTCATTACACCAAAAAAGGATATGAGATGCTAGGTCGTCGTTTTGCCAGGCAAGCTAAGTTAATCATAGATGGAAAAAACCCATCAAATAATGGAAGGCCAAATTAAGAGTATCCTGAAGTTGTCACAATTTTCATAGAGTGGCTCTCAGTATGCCCTATCAAGCTCTCTCACATTAGATCATTCTAACATGAGAGAATTTGATGAACATGATCTTTTAGTTATTTAAAACACTCACATTTATAATGAACAAGATTTTAATACCACTTAAAGATCCTGTACCTTCACCAGCTCTAATTTTGAATCCCTGCACAGTGGAGTTAAACATTGAAAAAATGATCAGCATTGCCAGTGATCAGTATTCAGAACGCTTAAGACCTCACTTAAAAACACACAAAATGAGCGAAGTAACCAAATTACACCTGAGTAAAGGCATCAACAAATTTAAGGCATCAACAATTAAGGAAGCCGAAATGGCTGCTCAACTTAAAGCTAATGACATTCTATTAGCTCACCAACCTACTGGCCCCAATATAGAAAAATTAAATGAGCTTGTTAATAAATTCCCAGAAACGTCTTTCGCCTCGATAGTTGATAACATTACCTCAGCGAAAGAAATCTCTGAAACTATCGGAAAACCAGGTAAACCTTTTAGACTATTTATCGACATTAATTGCGGAATGAATCGTACAGGAATTCCATTCAGCAGCTCAATCAACGCTCTTAAAGAAGATATTATTAATGATAAGAATGCAATTTTTTCGGGATACCATATCTATGATGGTCACTTACATCAACCTAGTATTGAATCACGAAAAAAATCCGTCATAGATATTAAAGAAAAAATTCTTCAATATCTATCCCCTTCGGATACTGATGAAATTATTGTCGGCGGCTCACCCACATTTGCAATTTGGGCAGAACTCACTGATTGGAGTTTAAGCCCTGGAACAACAACTCTCTGGGATATGGGTTACTTAAATTCTTTTCCTGATCTCAAATTCGAAGTTGCCGCTTTCATTTTGACTCGAGTCATAAGTAAACCAGCAGATAATCTTCTCTGCTTTGACTTAGGTCACAAATCTGTTGCTTCTGAAAACCCATTAGAAAACCGAGTATTCTTCCCAGACATTAAGGAATACACTGTAATTTCTCAAAGCGAAGAACACCTTGTCATAAAGACGCCATTATTTCATAAATATAAAATTGGAGACCCTGTTATAGGTTGGCCTCAACACATTTGTCCGACCGTCGCCTTACACCGCCAAGCAAATCTTATCATAAATAATGAAATTTCTATGAAAAGTTGGCAAGTAACTTCTAGAGATAGAATTTAAATCCTATTTTCCTATGTTGTTGCTTTCCTAGATTCCCTTTTTCGTTCAGTAGCCGAAAGAAGTCTTTTCCTTAACCTAATATTATCTGGCGTCGCTTCAACGAGCTCATCTCCTCCAATGTACTCAATCGCCCTTTCAAGAGAGAATCTAACGGGTGGTGATAATTGAATTCCTTTACCATCTCCTGTGGAACGGTGGTTCGTAAGGTGTTTTTCTTTAGTTGGGTTCACAGGAAGATCATCAGCTCTTGGATTCTCTCCAACAATTTGACCTTCATAAACATTCTCACCTGCTCCAATGAATAGTTTACCTCTAGATTCGAGTGCATCTAATGAGTAAGCCATCGAAAGACCAGTCTCCATAGAGACTAGAGTTCCGGAACTTCTCCCAGCAATATCACCTGCAACAGGTGCGTATTCTTTAAAGAGGTGAGACATTATTCCATGACCACTCGTCATATTGAGTAATTCAAATTCGAATCCTATTAGCCCCCTTGTTGGTATCAAAGCCTCAATCATTGAACTTGAGCCAATCGTGCTCATATTGACTATATCTCCTCTTCTTGCAGCTAAAGCCTTCATTAAACCACTAACGTATTCCTCTGGCACCTCAACGTATAATGTCTCAAAAGGTTCAACCAGAACATCATTGTCATCTCTTTTGGTTATCACCATCGGTCTTGATACAAGAACTTCATATCCTTCTCTTCTCATTTCCTCAACCAAAACAGCTATCTGCATTGCTCCACGAGCTGCAACATTAAAAACTCCTGCGGTGTCACTGTCATTAACTTCAATAGATATGTTCGTCTTCGTTTCTCTCATCAAGCGATCTCTAATCTGACGAGAAGTCACATACTTACCTTCCTTACCAGCAAAAGGTGAGTCATTGACGGAAAACTGCATTTGGACAGTCGGCGGATCAATTTCAACAAAATCAATAAGTTCTGACTCTTCATTGGCACTCAATGTTTCTCCTATATTAACATCCTCAAATCCCGAAACACCTACAATGTTACCTGCCTCACCTACGGCCGAGTCCTTATAACCACTGACACCACTATATTCAAAAACCTTTGTAATCTTAACTTCACTCTTTTCACCATTTGCTCCGATCCTCCAAATCTTGTCTCCTTTTTCTATTCTTCCTGCCAAAACCTTACCAATGGCAACTCTTCCAACATAATCATCCCAATCAATATTACTAACCAACATCTTAAAAGGGCTACCCTCAAAAATTTGAGGGCCTTCAATTTCTTCCACTATGGTTCTAAGTAATGGAACAACTCCATCTCTAGAATCTTCAAGGTTAGAAACAAAATAACCATCCTTTGCACTTCCATATAGAAACGGTGCCTCAAATTGTTTTTCATTAGCCTCAAGGTCAAGAAAAAGCTCTAGAGTCTTATCATGAACTCCTAACGGATCAGCATGATCTCTATCGACTTTATTAACAACAACTATAGGAGCCAACCCCTGAGCTAAGGCCTTTCTAAGGACAAACCGCGTTTGAGCCTGAGGCCCCTCAGCAGCATCAACTATCAAAAGAACACCATCAACCATCTTCATAACTCTTTCCACTTCCCCCCCAAAATCAGCATGACCAGGCGTATCAACAATATTAATTATATGACCTTCCCAATGGATAGCTGTGTTTTTAGCCTTAATGGTAATACCTCTTTCCCTCTCTTGGTCCATTGAGTCCATGGCCCTCTCTTCTACATCTTGATTATCTCTATAGACTCCGCCTGCCTTAAGCAACAAGTCAACAATAGTAGTCTTACCGTGATCAACGTGAGCAATAATGGCTATGTTGCGGATATTCTTTGCTCTCATAAATTAATTGTATGAATTATAGGGAGCGGCACTTTGCACTAAAGATTGATACAGTCAATGGTTTCTATTGATGTTCTTCAATTTGAAAAGCTCCGCAAACATCATAAACAATCAGTTTTTTACTGACGAATTAGAATCCATGCATCATCTTTAACTCACTAGATTAATAACAAAATGGGCATTAAAACGATATCCTCAGTAATTCTATTTTCAATTTTAACGTTGGCTGTTGAAGCCAAAAAGCCAAACATCCTCTTTATCTTTTCGGATGACCATGCTGAAGCAGCCATCTCAGCTTATGGCAGCCATCTCGCCAAGAGCGCACCTACACCAAATCTAGACAGAATAGCCAATGAAGGTGCAATTTTCCACAATAGCTTCTGTGCAAATTCTATCTGCGGACCGTCCAGAGCGTGTATCTTAACTGGACTCCATTCTCATAGTAATGGATTTTTAGATAACAACAATTCAAGGTTCGATGGTTCTCAAACCACATTTCCTCAACTCATTCAAAAATCAGGATATCAAACGGCAGTCATTGGAAAGTGGCACCTAGTCAGTAACCCTACCGGATTTAATTACTGGGAAATACTTCCAGGACAAGGGGCCTATTATAATCCTGACTTTATCCAAATGGATAATAAAAGAAAAAGGTATGAAGGGTACTGCACTGACATAATAACGGATAGAGCATTAGACTGGCTTAAAAACAAAAGAGAGAAAGACAAACCATTTGTTTTAATGTGCCAACACAAGGCACCTCACCGTAATTGGTCTCCTGCTCCAAGGCACCTAACCCTATTCGACGATATCGATATGCCAGAACCCAAGACTCTCTTTGATAACTATGGTGGAAATCGGTCCAAAACTTTAAAGGAACATGAAATGGGAATTAAAGATCATATGTACTGGGGACACGATAT
>Ga0209404_10001137_pt1 | contig 18777 bp, 8 predicted proteins | sample TroAtlMetagenome_2_FD_187447 | JGI IMG/M metagenome (GOLD analysis project Ga0209404, IMG submission 187447) | Marine eukaryotic phytoplankton communities from Atlantic Ocean - Tropical Atlantic ANT8 Metagenome (SPAdes) (version 2) | ecosystem: Environmental > Aquatic > Marine > Oceanic | place...
TAGGAATTGTTTCTTTAATATCAGGAGATCCTCCAGGTAAGGCTATCTTTAAGGCACTTGGTGCAGCATTAGGTGGAGCACTTGGAACCTTTATACCTATTCCTGTTCTTGGTACATTGATTGGTGAGACAATTGGTGTGTTTGTTGGTGAGTTATTATATTATCTGATTATAAAACGAGATCCTAAAGCAGCATTTCAGTTCCTGAAAGATAGCTTTATGAAGATCTTTAATGTAGGAAAGAATATATTCCTATTCTTTAAGGATGGATTTAGTAGGTTTATTACTACCTTCCCAATGGTGAAGTTCCCTGCTCAGAGTATTGGGCACTATATGTACAAGGCATTGTCTATCAATCCCATCTATAAAGGGATGATGGATTTTGAGGTTCCTGGTTGGAGGGTTATACCTAAATGGATTCGTGGATTCTCATTAAAGAAATTACTAAGTTCTCTTCCCAGTATTCCTGAGATGTTAGGAACTATATTTAATTTACATCCTTTGTTAAAAATGTTAGTTAAGGATGGAAAGGTAGAAGGGTTCCCTGCAATATGGCAGTTGATGAATCCTGTCTTTATGATTAAGCATCTGAAGGAATCATTCTTCCCATCTAATGGAGGTGGACCAAGTAAACCAACTGTAGAACAATCTCAATCTGTTTCAGAGGTAGGTGAACCTAAAAAAGAAAAGAAGAAGAAGGAAGATCCTGTAAAGAAAGAGAAGAAGAGATTAAACAAATTGTATAAGAAGAAGATTGAAAAAATTCATACTTCTATAACTGATTTTGTTATGGGTGTAGGTGAAGCAATGAAAATTCCTTTAGTCGAGGAGGAAGCAGACACACCTAAACTACAGGTTGCTGGTGCTACTACTAAGAGTACAAGTTCAACTAATGAAAAGATATCTTCAGTGAGTTCTCATGCTTCATATGAAGAGGGTGCGGGAACAACTGTTATTGTTCAGGATAATAGTACTACATCAGCACCATCTCCAAATAAAAAGGAAGAGTTGGTAGTTAGTTCTTCTGGTGGAGGTGGAGAGGATCCGTATGAGTCTCTTGATCAGTTTGGTTAAATATAAGTATGGAGTAATAATAAAATGACCGAAAAAGTACTTGGATTAGCTGCAGAACCATCTGCAATTAAATCTGTATCAATTATATCAAATAAAACTGGTGAGGCAGTAGATATCTCACCAGGAATTTCTATGCTTATGTATTTTGAGAGTATTCTACAGGATACTCTTAGAGTTACTATAAGGTTTGTTGATTCAGGAGATTCTACTAAGGAAGGTAAGACTGTAAGAGAAGGTCTACCTCTTGTAGGGCAAGAAAGAGTTGAGATTGAGTTTGAGGATAATAATGAGATTGCTATAGGAGCAGATCCAAAATTAGTTTTGTATGTTAATAAGATAACACCTGTAGAAAATGATACTAATATTGAATTGATTCAATTAGAATTAGTATCTAAGGAGTTTATATTAAATGAAAAGATAAGAGTTAATACTAGGTATGATGGTAAGATTAGTGAACATATTACGGATATATTAAAAGGCAATGAGAATTATCTTGCTACAGAAAAGGAATTAGATATTGAAGAAGTTGAAAATAATTTTAATTTTATAGGTAATAATAAGAAACCATTTTTTATGGTGAATGCATTATCAAAGAAATCTGTACCTGTGGGTAAGAAAGGAAAGGCAGCAGGGTTCTTTTTTTATGAAACATCTGATGGATTTCATTTTAAATCATTAGATACTTTATTAGACCCCTCTAAAAATGAAAAAGTTAAATCTGTTATCTATAATGAAACACCTGAATCTAAAGGGGTAAACATACCTGAAGGATATGATATGAAAGCTTTAGAATATAAGTTAGATAATCGTGTTAATGTTCAAGAGAAATTAAAGTTAGGTGCTTATGATAGTAAAATAATATTATTTGATCCTTTTGATTGTTACTATCAGGTAGTTACTGATAAAGCAGAGGATAAAGATACTGAGCAATCTGCAGGTAAAGAACTACCTGTATTAAACAATGAGTTTGAGAGAGTTAATCAACCTCAGAAAAATTCTACTAGGACTACTTATTGTTTGGTTGATAGGGGATCATTACCAACTGGAGATACCTCTGAGCAAATTGACGGTGCAGAGGCACAGAATTTTGAGTATCTAAACATAACTAATCAGGCAATCAGAAGGTATAATCAATTCTATGCATCAAAAGTCACGATTACCTTACCTGGAGACTTTTCATTACATGTAGGTAATGCTATATTTGTAGATGCACCTGGATTATCAGCAGAAAAAGATGGTGGAACCGACCAGGAGGCTGGTGGGATATATATTATAGCGGATTTATGCCACTATTTGACCACGGAGGTAACCTATACTAAATTAAATTTAGTTAGGGATACTGTTGGTAGAAAGGGTACAGCAAGCTAACACTAGGAGAGAACCTATGACTATTAAACACGATCTAGAACATGAAGTATACCTTGACCCTAAAGATGGTAAGGAGCATACTAATCATGGTATGCATGAGTATACTAAAGAAGATCTAGAAAATGTTCATGCTGACTATGATGTTTATCATAAGGATGATGTGATAGATAACAATGAAGGTAAGATAAATGATTATCATACACGTCATGAAGATCAGCACTTAGAAATTTATTGCGATAATCATCCAGATGCAGCTGAATGTAAGGTATACGACGATTAATTAACCTATGGATATCGGGGGATCATTATTTAATTCGGGCTTTTTAGGTGCTGACTTCTTTTGGTGGGTCGGACAGATTGCTGACGACTCCACTTGGAGAGATAATATAACCCCAGGTAAACATGCTAACAGGCAAAAGGTTCCAGGATGGGGAAGAAGATATAAGGTAAGAATTATTGGTCTTCATGATAAAGAAGAGGAGGCTGTTGCATCTGATCAGTTGCCTTGGGCACAGGTAATGTACCCAGTTACTGCTGGTGGAGGTCAGGGTAGTGCGTTTCAGACTGCAAACCTCCGTCAGGGTAACTTTGTATTTGGATTCTTTTTAGATGGTAAAGAGCAAAGTGTTCCTGTTATTATTGGAGTTCTTGGTAATAATGCTCAGACAAAATTAGCACAAGATGGAATAGGAGCAGCTGCAGAAGGTAAAAATAATTTTGGTGCAACAAGTGGATTTTCTGATGGTGAAGTTCCTAAACAAGGAGCATCTAAAGAAGTAGTACCTGAAACTGATTTGGTTGTTGAGAAACCAAAGTCAAATGAACAAGCACAGGAAGAAGCAGCTCAGGGATTACCTACTAATAATCTAGGAACTCCTGCAAATAAACCAGTATCTCCGCAACAACAGGCAGATATTGATAATGCTAGAAGACAAGGTGAAGAACTGGGATTAGCGGGTGAAGAATTATTCTCTTATATTAGGGAGAATGTTCAGAAAGGTATTGAGAATAGGATTAAGAATGCAAATGCTGCTGATGCACCTGTTTCTCCAGGAGCAACCAAGGAAACTGCAGATGCTATTCATCTAACTGGTGCTGCTGATGTTATAAGAGATGATTTATATGAAAAACCTATACCTGTTATGAAACCTGATGATATTGTTGGGTCTTCTCTAAAGTCTATGCAAATTGTTATGGATAATATGACGCAGGATGTTGATAAGTATATGAAAGCCTTGAAGGATGGTGGATATATTGATGCGGTTTCTATGAATAAAGACCTACGTAATCTTAAGGCAGTTCAGGCAAATGCTGCTTGTGAGATATCAAAGTATATGAAGATTATAATGGATAAGATGATGGAATATGTATCAAAGACATTGAATAAAGAATTGGCAGATAAGGTTGCTAAGATGCCATCTAGTCAAAGGTGGATGATGGCAGATATGAAAGAGTTAACTGGAAAGCAAACCCTTCAGAATTATAATCAGATTGCTGATAATATGTGTGGAACTATAGAACAGGTTTTAGAAGATACTTTAGATACTGGTGAGATAATTAAACAGTTCCAAGGTAGGATAGATCGTTCAGTTGATCAGCAAATTAGGGATAGAACAGGACTTTCTGGTGGAGATCCAGGTACTGATGCAACACTTGATATGTTAAATGCTGCTCAAAATGTTGCAAATTCATACAGTGCATCAACTCCTGATCCAGATTCTATAATGGGAATGACTTTAGAAAGTGCCCAACAAACTGTTACAGATTTGACAAAAGAACTTGATTATCCAACAAAACCAAAATTAAAAGATTGTTTTGCAGAAGATTTGGCAGCAAAAGTTATAAGTCAGAATAGGGAATTAATTGATACTGCAAATGATAATATTATCAAGAGTATTAATTATTTTATGAATGATATGCAAAAGATGTTGACAGAATCTGGAGCAACTTCTACTGGTAGTAAGTCTGTTGCTGGCCAGATAATGGGATTTACTGATGAAGAAGTATTAGATCAAGTGAGAGGAGGTACTGCATATATTACTGCAACATCTGTTCCAACTGGTATCTATGGAAATATTAGTCCTGGAATTACTACAAGTTTGGGTAAGGGATGTGTAGTTAATATTAAAGTAGATGCTGGTGGTCTTTGTGGAAAGGGTGCTGCACAAGCTGAACATTATACATGGATAGAAAGAGGAACTAATTATGTTAGTGGTAATCAATCAGGAACTATCTGTGATACTTCTGGAATTGGTACTGGTATGGTGATTAATATGAGTGTTGCTGGAGGTGAAATACAAACAGTACAGGTTCATACTATGGGTACTGGATATAAAGCAGGAGATATTATCTATCCTCATATGCAAGGAGGACCAGGTTCTATTGCTGGTAATGGATCCTTTAAATTGGAGTTAGTACAAGGTCCAATTAATCCAGGTGGTATTGATATAATTAAGAAAGGTGCTGATTATAAAGATGGTGATGTTATATTTGTTGACCAGAATAATTTTGGAGTTAGGTCAACTGATGCAACATTTACTACTACATCTACTAGTACTAAGATTGATAAGAAATTGACAGGAACGGGACAAAGTTTAGATGATATATTAGGATCTATTACTTCTGTTGGTGGACTTGGTGCAGGGGATAATGGTAATTTAACTCAAGCATTACAGTTTAAGAATATTACTGGTAATGTATTCCCGTTTGAGTTGCCTCCTAATTTGGCGGTTTCTGATATGTATAAGATGGGGTCGGGTGGTTTATCTAAAGAGGATGCTGAATTACCAAACGTTTCTAACGTTCATAAAAAAGTGAAACCACTTGAACAAAAGCCACTTCAAGGTATACCATTTATAGAACCTGATATTGGTGAACCTGAATTGAAATTTGATGAAGTTAGATCTAGAATAAATGCTTCTGGTTTATCCTGATAAATATCTAATATGTATTCAGGATATAGTATAGAATAGATGGCAATTGCTGCAACCCAGTTTAATGTATTTGGAAGTCCCACACAGAAGGAAGTTAGTGTGGGATATATTTCTAGTGTTAGGGGTTTTGTTGATGGAGTAAGTTTATGTGAAGCAAATGATTATGAGAAAGAGAATCCAAATACTGCATTTATTCTTAGGAATAGGCAAAGTGTAAAATATCTTGGTATAGATGAGGTTAATGCATTAATACCAGATGATGTAGAATCGCCAGCAGAAGGAACACCAGCAGAACCATGCTCTGGAGAGGGTGCTGTTGATTTTCAGCATGAATGTAGTCGAGTTCCTCAAGCACATCTTTATGGTGGAGGAGGTGTAGGTGCTTTTGCTAATCCAGTTATTGGAATTGATGGTGGTCTATTAACATTAGATATTGTAGCACCTGGTTTTGGTTATCAATATCCACCTAAAGTTGAAGTTAAAGATGAATGTGGATTTGGTAAGGGTGCAGTTGTTAGAGTTGGTGTATCTGATGGTGATAATTGTGTAGAGTCTTGGAAATATTATAAAGATGAATTAGATGAGAATCAACCTGAGATATGTGCTGATACTAGTATTCCATATGGTAAAGTATGGGGTGTTAATGGAAAAGATCTTGGTGATTGGGATCCTGAAAAATATTCTAGATATGCAGAAGATCCTTTGATGAATGAGATTGATAAGTATCTAGAGAATCTTAAGAACTTAAAGAATCCTTGGTGGAATAGTCAGAAAGAATTAAATAAACAGCATATTACTCGGTCTAGTGATGGAGAAGTAACTACTATAGGATATGGTGCTACTGCTCCTGGATGGTCAGATTTTATGAATCTGTATGGAATTTCTCCAGTAGAACCATCAGATGAACCTGGATCTGCACATGGTGGTGAGACTTTTGATTTTGAGTGGGATATATCTTTTCCTTGGAGTGGTCAATATATTTTTAGAGGTTTGTATGATGGTGATATTAATACTGGTGATTTATATGTCGATAATCAGAAGATAACCTCATTAAATGCTAAGAACGGAACTGCTGAACCAGTTAAATATGAAGTTGGTATTGCTACAACAAAGAAAGTAAGTTTTAAACTTCATAATGAAGCAACCACAAAGGAAGCACCAATACAACCAAGTAAAGAACCAATAACCAGAATAGCAGGTGGAAAGTTTATAAAAGAAGGTAAGAATTATTTCTATAAAGTATCTGGAAATGATCTTGTTGATATAGATTTTGATTTTGCTTGGGATAATAGTATTGGATTACCACCAACAGAAAAAGTATCAAACATTGCAACTCAAAAATCAGTTCAATTTAAGATAACTACTGCTGCTGGATATACCAATGGTATGGAAATTGCTGCGTTGAATATGAAATATGAGGCGACTGCGAGTACTAGTACACATAGCAGAGGAAAAAGAAACCAAGTAAATGAAACTACTAGTCGGCAGATTGTAGTGGGTAAAGAATATGAAGTAAGATGTTACACTTATGGAAAGACAAAACATGGAGCTAGATTGAGAACTAGGAGGGTTGATGGTAAAAATGTTTTGGAGTTTGAAGAGTATAAAGATAATGATTGGAATGATGTAATTATTACTCCTTCAGAAGGAAGGTTTTATGATCTTAAGGATGGAGAATATGAGGCTACGGCTAAGTTTAAAGTTGATGCTGAAATTGTTGATAATACTCCTACAGATAGACCTGCTATTAGTAAACTTACAATACAAACAGAGAAAGATCCATTAGTCTTTGAGGTTCCTAAGACTGATCGTCAACTGCCTAATAATAATGTAAAACAAAAACCTTGGGTAAAGAGTTATCAAAATGATACTAACTGGATACGTAATGGTAGAGTTGCTTTTCTAAGAACACATGCTGTTTTTCCAGTTCATGATGCTTCATTAAATGATAATCAAAATAAAGGAACATGGCATATTAACATCACATCTTCAGGTAAGTATACTGTTGAAGTTCAATCAGATGATACTGCAAAAATGGATTGGGATGGTAATCTTATAGGAGAGACTGCATGGAATGACCAAAAAGTAAAATCATTTACTATTGATAATGTTCCTACAGGTATTCATAAATTGTCAGCAACAGTTAAAAATAATTCTAAGTTTGGTGAGTCTTGGTATAATAATCCAGGAGGGGTTGCATGGAGATTGAAAGATCCTTCTGGGACAGAGGTTGCTACCAGTCTTGATCCTTTTAATGATGATAGTCTTGCAAATAATTTAGGTAAAGGTGGTAAAGATTACCAACAAAAAGGTAGTATGAGTAAGAAAGGTAACTTTAAGAATGGTAGAAAATATAGAGTAACATTTGATAGGCTTTCAGGTACTCCAACTCCTCTTATTGGTGATACTGGAGATGTAACTATTCAACCTGAGACTAATGATCAGAAGATTGATTTCTTTGATCAAGGTATAAGGAAAGGTAATACATTACAGATTATTACTCCCCAAAACGCAACCTTTTCTGCAAGAAATGCTTATCAATTATCAAAGGCAGATACTAGAGTATTTTATCCTTCCAATATAAAAACTACAGTGAGGAGTGTATTTAATACATTACAATATATTGATAAAGCAAATAGAAGACTATGGAAAACAACTAATAAAGGTGGACTCTTAGGTAAGTATGGTATTGCTCCTTATGATACTGCATTAGCTCTCCCTGATATGCCTTATCCAGGTAATCATACAATTGTGTGGGGAAATATTAACTTTCCTGTCTCTACGAATTATAATATAGATGTTCATGTTGATGATGATGTAAAAATATCAATAGGTGATCAAGTTACATTTACTAAAATAGGATTTACTCATGGAAAAGATGCGACTACTTATGATAGTTTTGGAGATGCAGTTCAAGCAGTTGGTCAAGGAAAGTTTGGTCACACTGGACAGACAACTCATACTTATTTCATAAAGGCAGGAACATATCCTATTACTGCAGAACTTCATCAGATTCCTGGTGGTCAATGGCCTACAACCAACCCAATGGCATTGGCAATTGATATAAAAGCAGAAGTAGCATATAAAACAGTTGCAGATCCTAAGACTTGGTATGAGAATCCAATGGGTGTTGCATTAACAATAGAAGCACCACCACCTGCACCACCTGCAGCAATAGTTCCACCAGTATTAGCAGAGGGAGAATGTCCAGAGAGTCCTATTTGGCACACTCGGATGAAAACTGATGGTGCTCCTTGGTATCCAGTTAAATTTGGTTATTGGCATAAGTGGACAAATAAGTATGCGATATCTCCAATTCCTCCTCTTAATACACCTGGTACAGATGGTACAGGTAATCAGGATGGATGGAAGCAAACTTGGACAGTAGATGCACCTTATGAGGGAGATTATACATTAAAAGGTACTGTTGATAACTTTGGTATTATTGAGGTTGATGGTGTGGAAGTTGCAAGCAGAAAGGATGATCCTAATATTACATTTAAGGATGAAGAATATAAGAGAGCTAGTTTAGATGTAGTAGTAAAACCTAAAGATACATCTACGAATAAATGGCCACAAGAAACGAAGGTTTATTTATCTGAGGGGTCTCATACAATAAGTGCTACTATTGCTAATTATAAAAACTATGAGACTAAGAAAAAATTCTTTAAGGAAAAGGTTTTTAGTACAAAGGATTGGCAGTCAGCAGCACCTATAAAGAGTAGTAGGAATAATAAACCTCATGGTATAATGTTTACTAAACAGTCTGGTAAATATTATCTTAATGCATATGGTAATGATATAGTAGATGCTGATCTTGCGTATGTATGGGATGCTTTAGAGGGTGATTCTCCTCCACCACCACCTAAGACAGCACAAGCTACGTTCTGGGTTTATCAGTCTGGTGCTAGTGATGGATTAAAGTTTACCTTTACTGCAAGGGATAGATCCCATAGCTTTGTTATAGACTCAGATAAGTTTGTACACAATGCTGCTCCAAAGGAAATAAAGGTTACTGTTAAAACTAATATGGATTATGATGTAGTATCAAGTAGGAATAGTGGTACTACTGAACAAGGATGCCTTGACCCAGATACTTTTGGTATGTCTGGAAAGGAGCAAGACAGTGGGCAAAGTAAATGTATTTTCTGTGATAAGGTTGGTTCTAGAGACGATGATGATGATTTACAGGTCAAAACTACTAATGTGTCGGGAGTTTTCACTGCAGGTTCTTCAATATCATCTGGATCAAGTAAACATGATAGTTGGGCAATAACTTATAAGTTAAGTAATATACCTGGTACACCTCCTAATTATACACCACCAAGTGTAACTAAGATAACGATACAAACAGAAAAAAATCCTTTAGTCTTTGAGGTTCCTAAGACTGATGCTATACCATCAAGTATAACAGGACCACAGAAAGCTTGGGTTCGTGTTGGAAGTTGGCCTGGTGTTTTCCCATCTAATACAAGTACTTTAGGTGATCAATGGCAAACTGGTGAATGGACTGTTAATATAACTACTCCAGGAAATTATACTATGGTATCAGGTTCTGATGATAGATGTAAAATCTTTTGGGATGGTAATGAAGTTCATGGAAGGTCTAGAGGTCAAAGAAGAACAATTGCTAATGTTCAACCAGGTATTCATAAGTTAAAGGGTCAAGTTTTAAATAAAGCTAAGTATGGAAGTGATTTTAAGAAAAATCCTGGTCAATTAAGGTGGACACTAACCGATCCTTCTGGGACAGAGGTTGCTAATAGTGCAGATCCTTTTGGAGGATCTAATCCTGCAGATAATCTTGGTAAAGGTGGTGATCAGTGGAAAACAAATGGTACTATTAAAAAGAGAGGTTCATGGAAAGCTGGTAAGAAATATGAAGTTACTTTTACAAAAGGATATGGTCGCAGACCAGATGGTAGTGCGATTATTAATGTACCAGATCCTACTATTCGTGAGTCTGGTTGGAAAACAGAGGAACAAAAAGTAATTAAACCTAATCCTTTGTTGTCATTTAAGAATCCTTGGGATCGTTTAGAAACCGTAGATGTTTTTCAGATGTCTTCTGCTTCTACAGTAGAGTCACTTATAGTAGATAACACAAGAAATGGTGTGACATATAGTGGACCAGCATTATTTAATTATAGAGATAAAAGATATGGACCATTCATGAATGAGAATGGAGTTTCTCCTGACTATCCAAAAGTTGGTGGTGCTGAGTTAGTTGATTATACTTTTACTAATGTTAATTTCCCTGTTACTGGTGAGTATGAAATTATATTCCAGAATGATCACTCAGCAACTCTTTATCTTGATGGTCAATTAATAGGATCTAATTTCTTTAGAGGACAAGCACACTCAGCATCTAGACATCTTGTAGATATGACTGGTAAAGGTGATGCTAAGAAGATAACAGTTAATGCAGGTAAGCATACTCTTACTGTAAAACCAACTGTCTATACAGCAGAAAGTGGAGGTCCAATAGGATTTATAGATGCTTTGTTCCGTAAACCATCTGAAGATTATTATAGAGGTTCAGCAGAATTTCTTAAGAATCCAAGCACCTTTGCTATAGGAATAACACGATTGGTTGAGGACATACCTGCTGCAGGAACACCAGCAGCTCTTTCTCAATCAGGTAAGTCTTGGTATCAAAATCCAATAGGACTTTGTGCTATACTTATTCCTCCACCATGTAAACAAATAAAATGTGGAAAGGGTAGAATTATTGATCCTTTAGTTGATGATCCTGGATGTGGATATGAGCCACCACCACCTCCTACACCACCAGGAACTCCTGAAGATCCACCTCCTGGTATTGGTCGGACTACTTATAATATTAAACTTGTTCCTACTGAAGTTGTTGTACTTAATCCTGGTATAAACTATAATAAAGGTTCAGGTATTACAACTGAAACACCGCCTGGTGATCCAGAGATAGAGAAAGATGAGATTTATGTAGAAAATTTCCCAGATGAATGGGATTTTGATTGGGATCCTGATGGTGGCGGTGGAATAGGACGGGTAAAGATTGTAAAACATCCAGAATTTCCACCACCAGTTACACCAGTACTTAGAGTAAGAACTTCTTCTGGTGTTAATTTTAGGGGTACAATTACATGGGATATTGTACGTGATCCACTAGTTGATCCTGAAAAACTAATTCAGGTAACTGATCTTGTAGGATTAAAGCAGACTGGATATATAGAAGGTCGTGCATACTATGGATCAGTATACTATAAGAATGGTATTCCTTATGCTGGAATAACTGAGACTGCTGGTAAAGCAATTCAGGTTTATGCTACTCTACAAGAGAGTATTGATAGTGAAGTTACCACACGCCCATCAGCAATTCAGAGACAGGGTACTGATGTTACTAACAATGATCCTAGACTTAATCTTCCAGGAACTCCCGATAATCTTACATAGTACTAATGCCAATATCAAAGAATTTTAATTATAAAGGTAATACTCCTTCTAAAGATAGATTATTACCTTCTTCTAATAATCAACAAGATAATGCTGGTAGTGAATATGATACTGCTAAGATAAATTATACTGCTATTGGATATGGTAATGATCATGGATCTGTTACTATGGGTCAGATTCATAAGTCTTCTGATGTTACTGCAGGAGTAATGCTTAATGCTAGGGATGGATTGCATCAATTCTCCTTAGATAATGATGGTCAAAGAAGAGGATGGACAAGTTCTACAAGTACAGGTGCATTTCAGGTTAAATGTGGAAAGTATCCTTGGATTGAGAAAGCTGCTGAGAAAGAGGCACTTGATAGTTGCCTAATTGAGGCAGAGCATGGTAATATTATTATTAAGGCCAGTAATGGTAAGATCAGACTTGAAGGAACTGACATCGAGTTAGTTTCTAAAGGTGAAAAAACTGATCGAGGTAGTATTAAGATGACTGCCAGTGAAAATATAATAATGGAGTCTAAAAAGACTATTATAAATGCTAAAAATTATTATAAAATGAGTACACCACAAACTATGGAAATTATTGCTAACGGAGTATTAAAAATGTATGGTGCTGTAATTAGAGGTGTTACTGATGCCGTGGATGTTAAAGATTCTAAGGTTGGTGGTAGACAATTCCAACAACGAGTTAAGGAGGGAGCATAACAATGTCTTATAACGTAGACGATCTAAATGTTGGTGGACAATTAAAGGTTGGTACAGGTGTTAATGGTGCTATACAAGAAGGAGCAGAGAAAATTAATGGATCTGCATTAGTTGAGGGTCCTATGGTTGTAGGATCACCTGATGCTTTCAGTGAAATAGAAGGAACTTTGATGGTTGGACCTACTACTAATGATGATGAAAATATTCCAGAAGATTGTTCTCCCTATAAGACATTTCTTGGTGTTTCTGGTGCTCAACCACAAGCAATCTATTCTAAAGGAAATTTGTATGTACAGGGAGATATATTTGTTACAGGATCTGTTGATTGTTTTTCATCTGGAAGATTAGAGGCAAGACATAGAGCAGCAGATGCTTCTCCTAAGAAGTTTGATATGGTTCATCCATCAAAGGGTGAAGGTAATCGTCTTGCTCATGCATGTATAGAAGGACCAGAGGTTGGTGTATATTTTAGAGGTAGACTTCGTAATAAGACTGAGATTGATCTACCTTCTTATTGGAAAGACTTAGTTCATGCTGAGAGTATTTCTGTACAGTTACAACCAATCGGTGCTCCACAGGATATTATTATAAAGAGATGGGATGATGAGAAAATTTATCTCCAGGCAAGAGGACCAATTCCAATTGATTGTTTCTATCATGTGTATGCTGAGAGAAAGGATATTAATGCTTTAGTTGTTGAGTATTCAGGTAAGGACTGGGATGATTATCCTGATAAAGATAACCATGATCCTAAGTATGCTGGAGTGATCAATACGAGGACTAAGTAAGGAAGGGGTTGACAAGGGTTGACAGAGGTGGTATATTATATTTGTTGAGTTGACGAACCCAACACGGGAGTGACTGAATCAAACTTGCTGGCATAAGGCTAGTTAAGGTGATGAGACACAGGTGGTGCTGCACCTTGAAAAGGTGAATCGACTTACCAGTCGGGTCTCAGACAGTGAGGTAAAAATCTACTCATGTAGCAATGCCCCTTACTTGTTGGTACACATAAATCCAACCTCCCACCCCAATTATTTTAGAGGATTATGGAAGACGAAGAGTATCTTATGAAGTGTGTGGTAGATCCACAACAAAAAACCGTCTACATATATTCCAGTGAAGGAGATAGTAAAGAAGTAGTTTGTGATACTACAGAGGAGTTTATGAATGTGTTAAGTGTTATACGTGCCACATGTCCAGAGGAACGGTTAGTTTACACTGAACCTCTCACAGGGAAAATCGACTTTTAATTCCAAAAAAGTCGGAAAAAAAACTCCGTAAAAAAATCGCCCCATTAGGTTTGGCATGAAATACCGAATTGACTCTACATATTGTTGGTATAGTGATTGGATAAACAAGAACAGTAAAGTTGTATTGATGTATTTTATCAATGGTATTCCTTTTACGTTTGATGAATTAGAGGATGTTGGTATCCTAGAAGAAGATGCACGAATAATTGCTGATTGCGAAACTAAATACAATACGGAAGAATTATATAATTACTCCTCCTACTTAATGGAGGAAGAATTTCATCCATTATTGTTTGAGTTAGAACTTGAGAATCCAGAGATATTGTTTAATGATAAATAATCCATAACGGATACATGTGTTAATAAAATGGGTCTTTCCAGATTAGATAATTTTCTTAAATCGGCAAGAGGAACGATTCTCTATGTTAATCCAAATGACTTGGATGCAACAGATAGTGTTGAAAATAAAGGTAACTCGCTAACCCGTCCTTTTAAGACAATTCAACGTGCTTTAATAGAAGCATCAAGATTCTCTTATCAGAAGGGGTTGGATAATGATAGATTTGGTAAAACAACGATTTTATTATATCCAGGTGATCATATTGTAGATAACAGACCTGGATTTATCCCAGATTCGAGACTTGGTAGTAATAAATTTAGACTTAGGAATGGTGCGACCTCTGATAATTTACCTCCATTTGACTTAACATCCAATTTTGACCTTGCATCTCCAGATAACGAACTTTATAAGTTAAACAGTGTATATGGTGGAGTTATAGTTCCTCGTGGTACTTCTCTTGTTGGTTTAGACCTTAGAAAGACTAAAATAAGACCAAAATATGTTCCAAACCCATATGATGCAAATATTGACAGAACTGCAATATTCAGAGTTACGGGAGAATGCTATTTTTGGCAATTTTCTATTTTTGATGCAGATCCTAATGGAAAGGCATATAGAGATTATACGACTGCTAGTTTTGTACCTAATTTTTCACACCATAAGGTAACAGTATTTGAATATGCTGATGGTGTTAATAATGTTAATATCAATGATACCTTTATACAGGGTGTAGATGGTCAATATGATCGTACTGACCTTGATATGTATTATGAGAAGGTAGGTCTAGTTTATGGTCAATCATCAGGTAGACCAATTGAACCAGATTACCCTGCTGCAGGATTGGATATACAACCAAAAGTTGATGAATATCGTATTGTTGGTTCTACAGGTAAAACTGTTGGAATTACTGAAATTATTGCTGGTGATGGAATAAACCCAGATACTAATATTACTGTTACTACTGCTACAGAGGTTCCAGGACTTGATGTAGATACTCCTTTCCGTATTGCTAATATTGGAGTTGCTGAATTTAATGGACAATTTGTAGTAGCTGAGAAAATTAGTGATACTAAGATTAAGTATCAAGTACAGAATGCACCTGCAGCTGCGAAACCTAGTGTAGCAGGAGCAACTTTATCACTTACTTCTGATACTGTAACATCATCTTCTCCATACATCTTCAACGTATCACTACGTTCTGTATATGGTGCTTGTGGATTGGTTGCTGATGGAGCAAAAGCAACTGGATTCCGTTCAATGGTTGTTGCTCAGTACACTGGTATTGGATTGCAGAAGGATGATAATGCCTTTACTGTTTACAGTTCTACTGATGGTAAGTACAGTTATCAATCATCTGCATCTGAACCATTAAGTACTAATTCTAGAGCAATTTATAAACCAGAATATGCAAATTATCATATAAAGGTAATCAATGATGCCTTTATCCAGGCAGTTTCTGTGTTTGCTATTGGTTATGCAGAACATTTCGTAACTGAGAGTGGTGGTGATATTTCACTTACAAACTCTAACTCTAACTTTGGTGCAAAATCTCTATCTGCTGATGGATTTAAGAAAGATTCATTTAAGCAAGATGACCAAGGTTATATAACTCATATTATTCCACCAAAAGAACTCCCTCTTACAGAAACATCTGTAGAATTTGAGTTGGTGGATGTGCCTAAGACTCTTTCAGTTGGTATTGCAACTAATCTTTATCTTTACGGTCAAACAAACCCAGACGTTTTACCTGAAAATGTTAAAGAAGGATATAGAATTGGTGCAAGATCAACTGATACATTAAATGTTCTTATTTCAGAATCTGGTGTTGTTAATGAATATAAAGCACCTATTGTTATGGAAGGATCAGAGTCAACCTCTGAGAAATCATTTGGTGTAGAGAGAATTTTAACTGGAAATAATATTGCAAATAATACAATTAGATTTACTTCTAATCATACCTTTAAGAATGGAGAATCTGTTCGTATAATTAGTGAAAATGGACATTTACCTGATGGTATTAATCCTAATACAATTTACTATGCAATAACCAAGGAAAATGCAAGTAGTGGTATCACAGTAGATACTGATATTAAACTTGCAAAGACTGTTAGTGATGCATTAACTGATACTACTGGTAATGAGATCTCTATCAACCAGAAAGGTGGAATTTTAACCGTATCAAGTAGAGTATCTGATAAGAACTCTGGTGATATTGGACATCCAATTCAGTTTGATACTGTAAATTCTCAATGGTTTATTAATGTAGGTTCTGCTAATACATCTTTCTATACAAAGGTAGAAGAATTAGGTACTGCTCAATTAGGTGATGCAACACCAAGAACCTTTGTAACAAGAAAGAATGATAATAGAAACTCTGTTGATACTCTTTACAGAGCAAGATATGTAATTCCAAAGGATGGTGCAACTGCAAGACCACCAAGTGATGGTTATATTCTTCAGGAATCAAACCATACAACTGCAGCAACTGACGCAGAAATTCAGACCTATTATGGTACTGGATCATTATCATCTATTAATCAGCAAAGAAACTTTAGATTTATTGCAGGTGCAGAATGGAATGGTGCTGATACGGTAACTGTAGCAACAGAATTGCCTCATAACCTTACAGTTGGATCTGATGTTAAGATTACCAATGTTAAGAGTACTGCGAATGCAACTGGAGCTGCTGATGTTGGATTTAATAGAAATTATACTGTTACTGGTATTAGTAGCTCAAAGGCATTTAGTGTTGGATTAACTACTAATCCTGGTACATTTACCAATGATACTTCATCCAGAACTACTACATTACCTTATTTCCAAAGAAAGAGATATGAGAATAATTACTATGTCTTCAGAAATGAAGAAGTACAGCAGTATATCTCTGGTGAGCAAGATGGTGTTTACTATCTAACTTTACTTAACTCTTCTAATGCTCCAACAGTAGCACCTTTCACTAATGAGAATTTCTCACAACCAGTGAAAGAACTATTCCCTCAAACTAATAGGGACAATCCTCATTCTGACCCACCAGAGGCAAAATCATTTGCTTCTCCAAGTTTGATTGGTGATGTTGTTGTTAATGATGTTAGAAGTAGTATTACTAAGGAGACTATTAATAAGTATAATCGTGATGTTGATCTTGGTGTAGGTATTTCTAATATAAAATCCACATCAGAATCTCTTCATGAACTTACTACTGATGTAGATCATGGATTGAATAGAATTACCAAACTAAGTATTGGTGTTGGTAATAGTGGTGCAGGATATGGTGATGGAACTGGTGGAGACTACTATAATGTTAAATTAGTATCTATCGGTGCATCTGTAACTGGTGAGAATGCAACTGCTAAAGTCACTGTTGACCCTACAGGTGGTGTTACTGCTGTCAAGATTATGGACGGTGGTAGTGCATATGGTATAGGTAACACTCTTGCAGTTGTTGGTATTGCAACTACTACAGGACACGTTGCTGCTGTAGTTGAAGTTGAGAACATTTATAATAACATTGGTGATGTTATTAGAGTTAGTGGAATAAAATCTGAATCTAATTCTGCATATAATCAACTTTATAGGGTTGATTCTGTTGGATTTGGATCTGCTATTTCGGTTAATGTTTCTTCTGCTTCAACAATTCCTAGTTGGTCTGCAGATGGTATTATTCCAGACATCACTGAGAAAGCATATCTATACTTAACTGGCGGAGAACTTAGAGTAAGTACTGTAACATATGATAATAATGCTGGTATTGCGACAGTTGTTACTGCAGATAATCATGGATTAAGAGTTGATACGAGAGTTAGACTTGCTGGTGCTGATCAGGATTTCTGGAATCGTAGTTTTGTAGTTACTGAGAATATCAGTCTTAACTCCTTTGCTATCAATGTTGGAACAGGAAAGTCAACTCCTATAACAACTGGAAATATTGCAGTATATCATGAAGGATATGCAGCCAATGACGGTAGTATTTCTTTAGATAATGAGAACCTCTTTGGTAGAATGGTTCCAACTTATGCTGGAATTACAACTGTAATTTCAAATAATGTTTCCAATACTACTACAGATCAACTTTATATTGAGAATATCAAGAAGTATGATATTCAGATTGGTGATTACTTGGCAGTTGATGATGAGATCTTTAGGGTTAAGTCTACAACTAATGCAGGATCTACAAATCCAGTATCAAACCCATTAACAGTATTCCGTGGTACTCTTGGATCTAAGAGGGCAACACATACTATTAACTCTGTTGTTAGAAGAATTGCTGTTAACCCAGTAGAACTTAGAAGACACTCAATTATTCGTGCATCTGGTCACACCTTTGAGTATGTTGGATATGGTCCAGGTAACTATTCAACTGCATTCCCAGACAAGCAAGATAGACAGATTAGTTTCCAAGAGGAACTATTAGCACAATCAACCAGAAAGGCAGGTGGTGTTAACTTCTACACTGGTATGAATGACAAAGGTATTTCATACACAGGTAATAAGAAATTAAGTACGTTAACTGGTCAGGAGGAAATTTTTGATACCCCAGTACAAACTGTTACTGGTGAAGATATTGGTGCTCTTCCTACGATCAATATAACAAATGCTACTGAAGGTTCATTTAGTCGTTCTATTAAAGTTGAGGGTGGTCCTGATAATAAGGCATCATCTGAGTTTAATGGT
>Ga0209404_10001140_pt1 | contig 18750 bp, 13 predicted proteins | sample TroAtlMetagenome_2_FD_187447 | JGI IMG/M metagenome (GOLD analysis project Ga0209404, IMG submission 187447) | Marine eukaryotic phytoplankton communities from Atlantic Ocean - Tropical Atlantic ANT8 Metagenome (SPAdes) (version 2) | ecosystem: Environmental > Aquatic > Marine > Oceanic...
AGGTTTTTTGCCGTGGCTGTTGGGAGCGGCAAAAGGCTATGCTCCAAAGCTTGTGAATCCCGGCGGTGTCGAAGTGTGGAAACATCACCCTAGAGGAAATGTAGACACGATTGATCAGATCGTGGATCATTATGATGTGACACCTCGTCAAATTATCTCAGGATTGACGAGAACGGCCAATGAGATCGGTTTGCCTCATCCTGTCCACATCCATTGCAACAATCTGGGAATGCCGGGTAATTACTCGACCACTCTCAATACCATGGATGCGTTAGAAGGGCATAAAGGCCATATCACTCATATCCAATTCCATAGTTATGGTGGAGGCGAAGGTGTAGAGGAGACGTTCTGTAGTCGTACTCAGCAACTTGCTGATTATGTAAATACGCATGACAACATCACCGTCGATGTGGGTAATATCATGTTTGGGGAAACAACAAGCATGACCGGAGACGGCCCGCTGGGCTATTATCTGCATAATGTATATGGGACAAAATGGTTCAGCGCGGATACAGAAATGGAATCCGGATGTGGTATTGCTCCCATTAAATATCGTAATGAAAGCCTCGTTCACGGCCTGCAATGGGCGATTGGTTTGGAATGGTACCTACTGGTAGATGACCCGTGGCGTGTTGTCATGAGCACCGATTCTCCGAATGGCGCATCTTTTCTTGCCTACCCTCAGATTATTCGTTTGTTGATGGACAGCACCTATCGGAACGATATATTGAAAACAGTTCATCCGGAAGTGGTGAATCGCTGTATTCTTGCTGACCTCAAACGGGAATATACACTGAATGAGATTTGTATTATTACCAGAGCGGGCCCAGCTAAAATCCTCGGCTTAAAGAACAAAGGTCATCTGGGGCCTGGAGCAGATGCTGATATCACGGTTTATCTGCCCCATGAAAATAAACAAATCATGTTCGAATTGCCAAGGTATGTTTTTAAGTCAGGTGTGTTGGTAGTGGAAGATAGCGAAATTCGTGAACCCGTACAGGGTAAGACGTTCCACGTTGACCCGGATTATGATTTGGAAATTGAAAACGATATTTCAGATTGGTTTGAGAAATACTATTCCATAAGGTTTCGAAACTATCCTATTCAGGATGGATATTTACATAAAACGGAAGTTGTGGATTGTGTTCAGAACGATGAATCATCAAGTAAATCAAATTGAGCCAGGACGTTAGGGTCTGGCTTGATCTCGGCCTGTTTTAACGCAGCCAGATAATCCTTAGGTTGATTCAGATTAAGTAGGCTGGAAAGTTCGGGATCAGCAAAAAGCAGATCTTGAGTTGGAACAAGGACAGTCTCCACCTGTTCAAATAGAAACAGAGGTCGTTGTTGGCCGGCATCTAGTAATCGATCAATCACGGGGATTACGGAAGTTCGGTAAACGGCCGCCAGTGGATGACGAAATCCGTCTTCCACAACAACAGCTGCCTCGGCATTACCGAGTCGGCTTGCGACTGCCTGCACAAATTCAGGCTGAAGCAAAGGGACATCACAACTGGTGACGTACGCAGCAGTGTTGGGGAGCGTATTATCATCGTGTTGCTCCAAAGCTCGTAGGCCCATACGAATGCCTTCCAAAGGGCCTTGTTCGGGCTTTCGGTCCTGAGTGATCAGGAGATGATCCGGTAATTCGGGTAAGTGCTGGGAATCTGCTTTGACGGCGATAACCGGCGATGTTACCTGAGACATGATTCGAATCACACGCTGCAGCATTGTTTCGTTGCCAAACGGCAACAGGGCTTTGCTATGACCCATACGGCGGCTGTTGCCGCCACAAAGAACAATTCCGGCAAGTGGTTGGTTTGATTCGCTCATGGTGATCCTTTTAATAATTCGAATATATAGAGTTTATAACTCCCCAGGCGTTGCTTTTACAGATAAGAATGAATCATGGCCTTAGAACTAACATACAACGGTAATACGAATATTCCTGTTGAGATCGGGGGATTACCCCGGATATATTAGAGCAGTTGTCACTTGCAGAAATCGAACAGCTTCGGATCTTCCATGGGAAAGACAAATGTGTCCTCGCGGATTTCTTCAAAATCACCGGAGACGCCTCTGATCTACAAATGCATCTGACCGGACAATTAACCGGAGTCCATTGGATCGGGACGAAGATGCAGCGCGGCTCGATTATCATCAATGGAGATTGTGGCCGCCATCTTGGGAGTGAAATGCGAGGTGGATCGATCACGGTTAACGGAGATGCCGGTGACTGGATTGGGGCTGAGATGAAAGGCGGGCTGATCCATGTTCATGGAAATGCGGGCCATCAGGTAGGAGCGGCCTATCGCGGTAGTGAACGAGGGATGAATCGTGGGACAATCATTGTTGATGGGAACGCAGGTAATGAAATAGGCCTGACGATGCGTCGCGGTCTGATTGTGATTGGCGGTCATGCAGGAGATCTGATCGGATTTAATATGCTTGCCGGCACGATCATGGTTTTTGGCAGTTCAGGCATTCGTCACGGTGCAGGTATGCGTCGTGGGACCATTGTTTTTATGGGCGACGATCAACCCCAACTTCTTCCCACTTTTCGTCAAGCAGTGAAGTATCAGCCCGAATTCATGAGAGTGATGTTGCGAAAACTCGTACAGAATGGCTTTGAAGTTCCAGATGAAGCTTTGCGTGCTTCTTATAATCTTTATCACGGTGATATGATCGATGGTGGTCGCGGAGAAATTCTTCTGCGGGCATAAAGCTTCTTCATTCACGTTCATGAAGTTCAAAGCCAAGCTGAATTAGTTTCTGGCGGATCGCCGCATTACTTAATGCATTTACAAACTGAGTGACCGCTGTTTTATTGCGACGTTTGGTCGGGATGATAAAGTCAAACTCTTCGTCAGCCAGGGGGATGAAATCCAGCGCTGGACTGAGGACGCCCTTAATGGCCACGCCCCAGTCTGCAGATCCGTGTTCAATGCTTGCGGCCACGGCGTGATGGCTCTTGGATTGCATCGAGTAGCCGGTCGGTTTCGTCCCGGGCTGGCAGAATAATTGATCGATCAGTATTCTAGTTCCGCTACCACGATTTCGATTGACCATATGGATAGACGGGTCCATCATGACTAACTGAATAATCTCTTCGACGGTCTTCCCCTTAAAACGGGAATCTCCCTGCCGGAAGATAATGCCTTGCGTTCGTTTGTAGCCTTTGATCAGTTCCAGTGAATCGTCAAGTAGATGTTCGTTATAGGATGTACCAGCAACATTCAACAAGTGAACACCGGCAATATCACATTCGCCTCGCCGCGCAGCTTCCACTCCGCCCGTGGAACCAACGGTCATCAGTTTGCTGTGAGTGCCAGACTGTTGTAGAGTCGAGAGGATCAGATCCAGCCCGACGCAGTGGCTTCCAATTACCACCAGATCGGCGATGACCAATTCTTTTCCTAAAAGCGTAACGCTGACAGGACTATCCTCATCCAGTATCTCGTGGTGACGGTCAATGGTAATGAAGCCGTCGGCATGGCTGAAGGTAGTGACACTACCACTGCCTTTGCCCATGGGATACGCGATTAACGAGTTATCATCCGGACGTTGAACTATCCCCACCAGTAAGTATTCAGTGCGTCCGATTTCTGAACGCACTCGAACCGCCATTTTTGCGTCGAGCTGTGTTGTATCGACGGGGGTATTTCCGGCTAATTGGCGAATGACCGGAGCAACGAATTCATGGAATGTAAAAATAGCAGAGGTTGGGAAGCCGGGTAGAATGACTACCGGTTTTTGTTGCGTTACTGCTAGACAAATCGGCTTGCCTGGCTTGAGTGCTACGCCATGAGCGACGATGCCTGGATCGTTGAGTTTTGCGACGACTTTGTAGGAGATATCTCCCTCGCCCTTACTAGTTCCACCGGAAAGTAGAACGACATCACAATCCGAGATGGCCTGACTCAACAAAGCCTGTAATTGCTGTTCATCATCCTGAACGATTCCGAGTATGACAGGTGAGCCACCAAGTTCGGTTACCGCATCTGCCAGAATTCTGGCGTTGGAATCGAATACCATCGCTGGCTGCATGAGCTCTCCGGGTGGGATAATCTCATCACCGGTAGAGATAATTCCGACGTTTGGTTTTTGGTAAACAAGAACCTGTGATTCACCAATCGCTGCTAATACGCCCGTTTCACGGCTAGTTAAGAGATCCCCTTGTCGTAAGACGATTTCGCCTGCTGTGATATCCGACCCGGCAAATGAAATACCGAATCCCGCATTGACAGTCTTGCGAACAACCAGAGTTCCATCGACAGCGTCGGTATGTTCGATCATTACAATCGCATCAGCTCCCCGAGGGAGCATACCGCCTGTGGCGACACTCATTGCGCAACCAGGAGTTACTTCGGTTTGAGGCACCACAGCGGTGGCGATTGTTTCATCAAGCAGTACCAGCGAGCAAGGTGTTTCTTCGGTGGCTCCGTGCGTGTTGATCGCCTTAACGGCATAGCCGTCATAGTTTGAACGGTCGAACGAGGGAATATTGTGTGCCGAGTGGACATCCTGTGCAAGAATACGTCCTAACGCCTGCTCTAAAGCGATCAGCTCAACCCCAAGCGGTTGTAGATCAAGCGCAAGATGAAATCGTTCTTCAGCTTCATCGCGGTTGATGACTTCCAGAAATTGTCGTTGCTCTGCCATAATTATTCGTACAAGTATACCGTTACTTCCGCGCCACGAGCGAATCCCTCGAGATCTTCCGCAATGATGACAAAGCCGTCTGCCCGGGTTGTGCTACTCAAAACACTCGCGCCACTAATGGCGATAGGTTCAATCATGCCATCCTGGATGCTAACACGAGCATAGTCTGTTCGCCCCACCGTTGATACAAGTTTCCTGGCTAGCGGTAGCGTGAGGATTCTATGTGGCCATTGGGCTGACCGTCCAGCCAGTTTTCGCACGGCACGTGCAGCAAAGAAGTCGTAGGCACAGAGGCAGGAGACCGGATTACCCGGTAAGAGAAAAACCAGTTTATTGTCAAATGTTCCCATGCCGCTGGGGCTGCTGGGACGCATAGCGACACCATGAATATCCAGAGAGCCATGTTCTGCAAGCAAACGTGGGGCGTGATCTTCCTGACCTACACTCGAACCACCAGAAACCAAGATGATTTCCGCATCCGCCTTAAAAGCCTCTAGAATACTGTCAGGATTGTCCGGGATAATACCAGGATGTATCACTTTGCCGCCATCCCGTGCGATTAACGCGGATAGCATGGGACTGTTTGCATCGGTGATGTTAAAGTCGTTAGGAGTCGAACCTGGTGGGAGTAATTCGTTTCCGGTAATAATGAGTCGTATCCGCGGCCGTTTGACAACATTGACTTCACTTACGCCGATCGAACTTAAAACGCCCAGATCCTGTGGGCGAAGTTGTCGGCCTTGTTGTAGCACGGTGGTTCCGGACCGTATGTCTTCGCCTGGAAGACCGACATGCTTCCCTGGAGCAACTTCTCCCTGAATCACAATGGTGTCATCATGAATCACGGTGTGCTCCACGGGTAATACAGCGTCCACGTCGCTAGGCATCGGTGCTCCGGTCATGATTCTAATGCAATGCCCGTGAGAGATTTCTCCATCGAACGGATTGCCAGGTAACGATTGTCCGATCACTTTAAGTGATTGCGAGTTATAGGTAGTCGCCCCGCTTGTATCACTAGCAAAAACGGCAAAGCCATCCATCATCGCTCTCGCAAAGTGTGGCACGCTTACATTACTCGTGATATCAGATCCCAAGACACGGCCATTCGCATCAGCCAATGCGACAGTTTCCGTGACAGATGCAGGTGTTTGCTGATCAATCCAAGCGAGACAGTCCTGAACAGTCCATCGGCGTGCAAAGCCTTTCATTCGGACGTCGGTTGGGCGATAGGTGGGATCTTGAGGCATGGGATGTCGTGCTTAGTTTAACCGGTAATATAGTTTCGCCAAACGTCGAGTTGCTCCGGCGACATTGTGTTTTCTCGCAGGAAGTCATTTTCTAAAACAATGTCCGTGCCTTTAACACGAACTTTGACTTTAAGCCGACCATCTTCACGATATTTAAAGAAAACTTCAACGGCAGAGTTTTCGGGCAGATTGGCTGGGATGCCACGGATCATGCAGGAACCAATAAGTTGGCATGCATCTGGTGAGCGGCTTTCACCTTCCACGATATCGATTTTGATGGTTGCCTGACCGGGCCTAATTCTGAATTCACGTTTGGCAGTAATTGGCAAAGCAGTATTTCGTGGAACGACTCTGGCAGTCCGTGGCCTCTTAGTCTCGGGGTTCACTCCAATCACACCAAGCGTATGCGAGCTGACGTTTTGCACCGAGAAAGCGGAGGTTCTTCCCTGTTCTTGATCCAATAATCGACCAGCGTGCAATGCGGCTCCGTGCGCAACAGATTCATCTGGCGATACACTGCAGTCAGGCTCCGCCCCACTTTCTTCCCGAAGCATGATCCCGACTGCCGGCATCCGAGTGGAGCCTCCCACCAACAGCACATGATCAATATCGCTCCAGGTTAAGTTCGCCGCTTTGACCGTTTGCCTGGCGGTGAAGCGAGTTCTTTCTAATAGATCTGCAGTCAGTGATTCGAATTGGGCTCTCGTGATTGTCATAGACAACGTTTGCATTTGAAAGGTGACTTCAACGTTGCATTCTTCTGCGTCAGAGAGAGCATGTTTTGTCCTGCGAGCATGTTGCCACAATTCTCCGAGAGAATTCTTATCATCTCTCGGGTCAAGGCTATAGTGACGGAGGAATTGTTCAGCTAGATAGTTAACCAACCGCTCATCCCAATCGACACCGCCGAGCTTGACGTCGCCATCCGTAGCCAAAGCTCGATATTCTTTGGTTCCAATGTTTACGATCGTGACGTCAAAGGTGCCCCCGCCTAAGTCATAGACTAAAATCGTTTTCCCACCGGAAGCAGAGTGATCGTGTTGGTAGCCGTAGGCAATCGCAGCAGCCGTCGGTTCATTGATGATATCCAAAACCTCGATACCGGCCAGGTATCCGGCATCTTGTATCGCTTTACGACGGATCTCATCAAAATAGGCAGGGACAGTGATGACCGCCTGGTGGAAGTCACCAATATGTTGGCTTGCGTCTTTCCGTAATTTATTCAGAATAAAGCCAAGTAATGCCTCGGGTGGATATTCAAATCCCGCTATTTGCTTATGATAACTTCGCTTGCCAAGGTCCCGTTTGGTGTATTCCGCAATCGCTTCAAATTGAGTGCTTTTCGCCAGTTCTGCCTGCGCGCCGACAATGACGTTCGTTCCATTAAATAACAGGACACTGGGAGTTGTTCGGTCACCTTCGGAATTAACCAGCGTTTTTGGACGCCCCTCGTTGTCAAGGATCGCAATAGCTGAATAGGTGGTTCCTAAGTCGATTCCGACGGCAGGTATATCTCGTGGACTCATAGAAAAATACGACAATGTGGCAGTTAGCTTGTTTCGGGCTTCGCCTTTCATTGTAGGTGGAAAACCGATTCCGGCGGAGGGGGATTATGACGAGAGATTATCCTGGATGACCTTATAGATTGCGCTGTTATCAAGATCGCCATACCCCGCTTCGATGGCGGCATCTAGTAATTTAGCGTGTAAGTTGGACAGCGGCAGATTCTGCTGATGTTCTGCGGCGAGCTGACGAATTAGCCCAACGTCCTTACGATGCTGTATTAACCGGGCCTGAGGGCTAAAGTCCTCATCGATCATCTTTTTCCCTTTGACATCCATGGCAGCAGAATAAGCGGGGGTTGCTTTCAAAACTTCCAAAGTTGTGTTCATCGGAATACCCGCGGCAGCGGCCAATGCAAGACTTTCTGCCAGTACCGCTCGGTTTAGCCCCAAAGCCAAATTGACGACAAGTTTAAGTCGGCAACCTGATCCAATGGAACCGACGTGAAATATAACGTTGGAGATGTCATTTAGTAGGGGGGAATGTTGTTTGAATACTTGGGGATCACCACCAACCATAAAGACCCCAGCACCCTCCTGAACCTGAGTGCTAGCTCCGGCAACGGTGGCATCCATAAATAGAATGTCGTGCTGTCTGAGCAATTCAGCATTTTCGATGGCATCTTCCGGAGTACCAGTTGTGGTATCAATTACCGTGGTTTGCGAACCAGCACTATTAGCTAGCTCGCTACATACTCTTTTAGAAATCGTAGAGTCGGGTAGTGAAAGGATGATCACTTTGGCAGTATTCGCTACATCGCTTATAGAACTTGCGGCCTGACCTCCGAGGTGAAGCAAGGATTCCAACTGGGCAGTTCGGATATCATAACCAACCACCTGATGGCCAGCTTTACGCAGGCGGTAGCATAGCGCACTACCTAATAATCCGACACCGATCACACCAATAACATCCGGCGAGGTTTCTGACATTTTGTTTATTCCGCTTGTGGCGTGGTTTTACGATTGAGAATGATTAATATAACTCCAAACAACGATGCCGTGAGCGACAGTCCGGCGAAGACATGATTGGTGTTCAACGTTGTTGCATCTTTAATCCAGCCAGCTAGCACTGCCCCCAAGCTTCCAACACCGAAGCCCATGACGAAATTTAGCCCATAGCAGACGCTTCGGTGTTCTCGAGGTGTGTATTTCGCAACGAGACTGTTATAAATCGGCTGAAACATGAAATGGACGAGCGTGAATATTGCCGCTGACGCCAAAGCCCATTCAGCAGTGAAGATCGCCATGCCGACTAGAAATGGGGCGTTCATCAATGTGATCACAGTGAGTTGCTGTTCCAGGCGTTGTGGGTTTCCTATTTTACCGGCGATGAATTGGCCGACGCATCCAAAAAACATCACGCCAGCCATTAGAAAAGAGCGTTGTGATTGAACCTCTGGGGAGACGTCGAATAGTTTTGTGAATAATGGTGTGTTGAGAAATGATTCGTCTTTGAAAAATGTGATCACTCCGGAGTAAACCATACCCTGAATAGCGGCAAGTATTATCAACACGATGAATGAGCGCCAATCACGATCGGGCTCACAGGTCGATTTAGAAGGATTGGACGTATGCTTAGCCTCTGATGATTTTGACCGTTGGTTGATCACCAGATGCCTTCGTAAAGCGAAAACGATGATAGCACCGCAGATACCGATGATGCCCAGCACCCAAAAGAAATCTTGCCATTGCATTCCCTTGGTTTGAAGCAGTGCAAAAACTAAAGGAGCTAATGCAATTCCAGCGGAGCCAAAGACCCCATGAATCCCCAGGGCCATCGGCCTTTGTTCGGGCGTAGTCTTAAGCGAGATTAACGTTAGGCCGGCGGGATGATAGATACTGGCAAATAATCCCAGAACAAAAAACATCCCGAACAGAGAATTGAGTCCGGGTACGGATGAAATCATAAAGCAAAGCAGGGCACACCCCGCCAGATAGATGACGAGCATTGGAGGAGCACCAAATCTGTCGACCAGAAAACCTACAAGCAAAGCTCCCAGACCCCAGGGCCACCGAAAAGTACTACTTAGCGAGCCAATTACGGTATCGCTACTGTCATAATGAAGCTTGAGGTCATCCTGAACTGCCGGCAAAGCCAATTCAAATACGTGGACTAACGCATGAAGGCATGAAATGAGGCAGATGATCCAGAATAGTTTTCGTTTCGTCATGACTTAGCCGGTGACTTGACCAAACCGTTTAACGACGTCAATCGCAGCACCGTCGTCGATGGATTGCTGAGCAGCCGCAGTACAGTCGGCTAGTGAGAGTTCAGGTTGGGCAAGTGAAATGGCTGCGGCAGCATTGATCACAACAATGTCGCGACCTGGCCCGGTCTCGCCATGCAGGATATCACGGATTTTTGCTGCGCTTTCTGCAGGATTACTAGCTTCCATTCCCGTCAATTTTGCTGGAGCTAAACCGAACATCGATGGCTGCCATTGTGTGTCAGTAGTACTACCTGGAGTAACCTCAGTAACATCGGTGTTGCCAGCAAGGGTGATTTCGTCGAGCCCATCGCTACCGCAAACGACGTAAGCCTTTTTGATATCGAGGAGCGAAAGAGCTTGAGACAACCTCGAACGTAAGGCTGGTTTTCCAACACCGAGTACCTGATAAGGAGCTCGAGCCGGATTGCAAAGTGGCCCTAAGAGATTGAAGATAGTGGGCACTTCAATGCTTTTCCGTACGGGACCTACGTGTCGCATAGCCGGGTGGAAGAGTGGCGCAAAGCAGAAACAGATCCCGACCTCGTTCAACGCATTTTGCATGACCTCAATGGGAGCTTCTATGTTGATTCCCAATTCGACGAGCACATCGGCAGAACCTGTTTTGCTGGTGATCTTACGATTTCCGTGCTTGGCTACTGCAATGCCAGCACCAGCAGCAACCAACGCTGCGGCAGTTGAAATATTGAAAGTTCCTGATCCATCTCCTCCTGTACCGCAAGTATCAACCAAATCCTGACGCGAGGATTCCAAAGGTGTCATATGAGCCCGCATGGCAGTGGCAGCACCAGCAATCTCTTCTACCGCTTCACCTTTGGTAGCTAAGGCTAATAGTAAAGAGCGAATTTTGTCCTCTTCGCATCGACCCTGCATTACCAAGTCAATGGCCGCCGCCATTTCTTCCTGAGAGAGGTTCTGTCCGGCTTCTACTTTTGCAATTTGTTCATTTAGCATGGTGAATATCTTGGATGATATCGATTAGTGAATAGTAACTTATTCATTATTGTACCGTTGTGAGCGTTTATGCGAGAGCATCAACCGATACTGATGCATAGTTTGACTTCCCTGTGTTAAGAGCCGATAAAGATACTAAGAGATGAAGTTGGCCGATGAGGATACTATTCATGGCACGCCGTATAATTTTAGACTGTGATCCTGGCATCGATGATAGCGTCGCGTTGTCGATGGCATTGTTTCATCGCTCGCTCGATATCGTTGCGATTACTGCTGTGGAAGGTAATGTGCCGGCTGAAATGGCTACGAAGAATGTTCAGACGGTAATTGAACAGCTGGATCCTCCGCGTCTTCCGCGGTTTGGTGCTGCGACGCCTAACGACAATTCAGACTATCGCGATGCCTGCTTCATTCACGGGCGAGATGGACTCGGTGAAGCTGGCTTTGTAACGGCGGATCATCATCAGCGTCATTTGTCCGAGAAGATTATCTGTGACGAAGTGCGGGCAGCACCTGGTGAAATCTCCATCGTTTGCTTAGGGCCGCTGACGAATGTGGCCCGCGCCATGCAGCGGGAACCACACTTCATTGAAAACGTTGGCGAAATCATCATGATGGGTGGTAGCTTTAACGGCATTGGTAATATCACGCAGACGGCGGAATTCAATATTTACTGTGATCCTGAAAGTGCTCGAGAGGTTTTTCATGCACCGGTAAAGAAAATATTGATTCCACTTGATATTACTTCACAAGTGCAATTTGCTTTGAATTTCATGGATAGTTTGCCGGACGAAACCAATTCGGTAGGTGCATTTTTACGCCGGGTGGTCCCGTATCTTTTTCGTTCCTATCATCAGCAACTTGGTTTGGAAACCGTCCAAATTCATGATGCGATTGCACTGCTACAGTTACTGGAGCCCGAGTTATTCGAATTAGAGGCCTGGGCAGTTGATGTTGAAGTGAAGGGTGAACTCACTCGAGGCATGACAGTATTTGAAAAGCGCCGTAGCAGAAATCCCGCTCATAATCTGGAAGTTGCCCGTGTTGTTGACGTTTCCGCTGCGCGACAGGCCGTGATTAAGTGTCTCAATTCTTAACCGACGCTTCCATTGCTAAAGATGAATGCCAAAACCGTTCTGGTTAAATCACTAAAAAGGCTGTTTTCGGAGTTCGGATTGTGTCGATTATCCTAATAACGCCGGAAGAGTTGTGTACGTCCCTCTCGTTTAAATGAACGAAAAGGACGTATTTGTTTTCTTTTGGGCCTTCAATTTATTTATTTGGAGACGACAACGATGGCCCGTAAAGACGCCATTGAAAATTTGAAAACGGTTCTTTTGAGCCGCCGCGATGCTCTTCGAAAAGCTCTGGATGGAGACTTTAGTGCATTACAGGCACTTCGGGATCAGGCATCTGGTGACGTCGTGGACTTCGCATTGGACTCTGCTCAGGATGAATTGAACTCGCAGTTGGCTGAAGTGGAGAGCCGTGAGTTGAAACAAATCGAAACGGCCATTTCTAAAATTTCAAATGGTACTTATGGTCTTTGTGAATTCTGCCAAAAGAATATTCCACTGGCTCGATTACAGGCACTGCCTTATGCATCCAATTGCATTGCGTGTCAAACCAAAGTGGAGACACTTGGTGAAAATTGGAATCGGGAAGAAGAGAACGACGAGATTTTCAGCTAAATAAAAACACTAACCAAGCTAATTAAACCAATGGGGGGCAGCACAGCCGACAAGGGGCTGTTGTTGATAGGATATGCACCGATTACTTCTTGTAATCTGTATGGCTGCGTGCCTCATAAGCGGGCGTTTGGCCGTCGGTCAGGAGCAACCTGTATCCGTTGCATTGGATGCACGCGAACGTCTCTTTGAACAATTGGCAACGGACGCCGAGCACTTTGATGCTCGGAATATTCTGAAAAAAGTTGTCCGAGTTTCTAAGCCGTCAGTTGTTCACATTCAAAGCCGAAAAATTGTACAGACAGGCTCACGACGCACGATCGAAGAAGCAGGCTCAGGCTTTGTGATCGAAGTAAATCAGCAAAAGTATATTCTCACTAATCGCCATGTTGTCTTTCCGACAGTCGCTGACGGAGTAAAAATTTCACTGGAAGATAGCAGGCAATTGACCGTTGAAAATATCGCCTCTGATCCAGCTAGTGATATTGCAGTGATCACCGTACGTGAAACGGAGTCGTTAGTCCCTGCTCGTGTCGGTGATAGTGGGCGAATGGAAATCGGAGATTTCGTCGTCGCGATTGGCAGTCCCTTCGGACTAACTCATTCCATCACCTATGGAATTATCTCTGCGAAAGGCCGCAAAGATTTAGTTCTAGGTACGCAGGGAGTGGTGATTCAGGATTTTATTCAAACCGATGCTGCCATCAATCCGGGCAATAGTGGTGGACCATTAGTCAGTATGCGAGGTGAAGTGATCGGCATTAATACAGCCATCGCGAGCAGTTCAGGTGGGAATGAGGGCATTGGGTTTACCATCCCGATTAGCATGGCCATGGTAGTTGTTGGTCAATTGTTAGATAAAGAAACCGTACGAGGAGCCTATCTCGGTGTCCGGATGGATCATGACTTCACCGATTCAACAGCACTAAAGCTTGGTCTGAGTCATGCTCGCGGTGTTCGTATTACAGGGGTCACTGAGAGTTCGCCGGCCGATAAAGCGAAGATAACTCCGAATGATGTTATTTTAAGCTTCAACGGCACTTTGGTTGAAAATGATGACCATTTAGCCAATCTTGTAAGTCTTACCCCGGTTGGCAATAAAGCTTCACTTTTGTTACTGCGGAACCGTAAGCCGATACGAGTCGAAGTACAACTAACAAGCCGACCCCAAAGTGAAGAAAAATAACCAGGTGTGCCTGGAAGTGATTACAGCGACATCGTAGTTTGCCTGAGGCGGTTAGTCTTCTAGAGGGATTCTTTTTACTTGGCTTGATAGTGGAATTGGCAAACGCGCTGGATTTAGGATCCAGTTCCTTTGGGAGTGCAGGTTCGACCCCTGTTCGAGCTACATTTGGGATTTGTCGGGATGTAGTCCGTCCTGCTTGCACGAGCCAAAAGCCGATTTGCAAGATATTCGATTCGTAGTTGGGTGACCAATAAATAAGCTCAGTGATTCAAAGATTCTGACGATTGAGGATCTATTACCTCTTCGGTTTCATTGCTTTTGGTTTGAGAAGAGGCGGATGTTTTTTGGCTGCCGTAGGTTAGAATAGAAAGCAACAGGAAGACTAATAAGCGTTGAATACCAGACTCCTATGACTTGCGGTTGAGGTCGTTATGCATGGTCATCAAAGGACCTCACATGAATGCAAGAACGTTAACTGAGCTGACTGTATTAGGGCAAGAAACTGGGGGGCTTATAACGCGGGACGAATTGTGGGTATGGTATTCCTCATCGTGCTTGTTGGTGCAATCGTGTGGAAGTTGGTGAAAAAATAAAGGCCCTTTTAATTTCCATGGTCCGGTGTTTTTCAAAACAACATAAGCCTCGCTATCTACTAGGATAAGACGAGTAATTTCGGGAAGAGCAGCCTGACAGTGCTTTTCCAATATAATGAAGAGGTCAAGTTTTATGAAACGTCGTGAGATTCTTAAGTCAGCGGGCTGTGTACTGTTCCTGCCGACACTGGAGAGCTTTGGTCAGAATCGCCCCACCCCGCAAGAAACCAAGGTCAAAAGGCTTTTCTGTGTTAGTATGGGCTACGGTCTTTTCACGGATGTGCTGCCACAAACCGATGGTGCTGACTACGCATTTAGTGAGCACATGGAGCCATTGAAAAAGCACAGGGACCATTTCACGCTCTATTCAAAAATGAAGTTCGGCGGAAGTCATGTCCACGACCACAAGTGCTTTGTCGGTAACACCACGACAAACCCGGATTCGCTTGACCAGATTGTTGCGGACCACATTGGCCACTTGACCCGCGTTAGAAATGTCGTCACTTTCATCAGCCATGCCCATCACCATATCGTCGCATCTTGGCGAGACAGGCTACCGGTCATGCCGATTCAATCGACGAGAGTTCTGTTTGAAACGCTCTTCGCCAAGACCGATACCAAAACACAGGAGCGACTGCTGGCTCATAAGAAGAGCGTGCTTGACGGTTCTCTCGAAGAAGCAAAAGCTCTGATGGCGCGGGTTTCGGGCCGTGACCGACAGCGACTGGAAGAATACTTCGCGGCACTACGCGAATCGGAGCAGGAACTTAATAAGTCGATTGAGTGGCTCAGCGAGCCACGGCAAGATGTCGAGTTTCCAGTCGCCCCTCAATTTGAGAATAACTTCCTTGCGACCGACGTTGATAAGAAACGATTCCTGGAAAACCCACGCCAGATTCAGCGTGGGATTGCTTTTGATATGATCTACAAGGCATTCAGATTTGACATCACGCGTGTGGTCAATTTCTATATGACGGGGCTCGATCATGATCATCACATTACGACGCACAACGTCCCAAAATCGGAAGAAGCACGCAACAGTTTGACAAAATATGACTCGTCTTTTTATTCATTGCTGTCAAACTTTTACGATAAACTCGCCGGCACCAATGTCGAATCCGGCGGAACGCTAATGGATGAGACGGTTACTGTCGCTACAGGTAACAACAGCGTGAGCCAGAAAACGGGGCCACATAATGGGAATGAAATCCCAGTTTTTGTCGCAGGCGGACAATTCACAAACCATGGAGGGCATGTCATTCGCCAAGGCGAGACGACCTGCGATATCTACCTGTCGATACTACAGAAATTTGGTATCCAGCGTGACCAATTTGGCAATAGCAAGAAGATCATTCAACTCTGACACTATGTTGCATTATAAGATCACTCGTACTGTTGTTTTCCTGTCACTGATCGCCATCGTCGGCACTGCGAATGGCAGTGCGAATGAACGTACGCAAGTACAGAAATTCTTCAACTCATTCTGTGTGGCCTGCCATGGAATGGAAACGGCGGAAGCCGATCTTCGGCTCGATCAGATGGGGCTTCAGCAATGGAGAGACTCAGAACTGTTAGAAGACATTTATATGGTGATTGAGCGTGGCGAGATGCCCCCGGAAGATGCGCCGCAATATCCGGAATCCAGACAACTCCAGGCGCTACAGAAGGTCTTAGATAGGCAACTTCACGTACTCACGGAGACGGAAAAACCGGGAATGTTGAAACGGTTAAGTCGAGTGGAGTATCAAAACACGGTCAACGATGTGTTTGACACGACCTTCTCGCTGTCCGACCGACTGCCACTCGACAACATCGACGCCGGCTTTAATAACAACGCTGATAATCTTCATATGTCGGTTGTCGACATGGAGACGTACTTCAACGTTGCTAACATGATTGCCGAGACTGTTGTTAGCGACAAACCTAATCCACGCGTTGTTGTTTATTCAACCAAAAATACAGATATAGATTCGCTCAGCCACAAAGACAATACAAACGGGTTTGCTCCTGTACTGGAGCGAGATTCCCGTCCTCTGGTTTTCGCGTCTCCAGCCACCCAAATAAAAATCAATCCGGCGGTTAAAACGAGCGGACTCTATCGGATTGTTCCACAGGGATTCTACATTAGGGCTGAGTTTGTTCCGGGGAGCCGCGAACAAGAAAGATTGCCGGCGGTCAAGAATATGTCAGATAGGGGCGTCGATGCTCAGCCAACAGTTGGTCATTCGATGAGCTACTTTCTTCGTAAGAACGCCGGAGCAGGGCAAAGTATTGTCACGGTTATTCCCAACAATGCTGCCTGGCAGGACTTCGATCCCCGTGAAGGTTTTACGACACGACTTGCTTCGGATGACACAATTGTTCTGAGATGCAATTCGGTCAAAGCGGGGGGCTCTCAGCCGATGTTCTGCATAGCAAATGCGACCATCACAGGGCCTGTGTATGAGTCGTGGCCGCCAAACACATCCTTCTATGCAAACTATTGCAAAGAGATTGATTCTTCTGCGGGGTACGAGGTATGTCGATCCATTTTGTATCGGCTTGCACAGAAGCTGTTCCGCCGTCCCGTGACGGAAGTGGAAATGAGACAGATCGATAACCTTGCAAAACAAGAGTTTGCAAAGGGCCGAAGCATCTACTCCGGTCTGCAAGCAGGTATTCGCGGAATGCTATGTTCCCCGAATTTCCTTTATAAACAAGAAGGCGTGGCGGGCCCTCTGGAGGAGCACGCGATCGCTGCACGGATGTCGTATTTTCTGTGGAACTCCTTGCCCGACGACACGCTTTTTGAACTGGCGACGCAGGGGAAGTTGAAGGATCCCAAGGTGCGACGCGAGCAAACGCTCCGAATGCTGCAGGACGAAAAAAGCCATCGATTTTCCAGAGATTATGTTTTTCAATGGCTCGATCTGGAAAAACTCGAAATCATCGAACCGGACGTAAGTATCTTCAGAGTGGATGAATTTGATCTCGTTCGGGAGCAGATCAAAGAAGAGCCGGTCGAGTTTTTCAAAGAAGTGCTGTCAAGCAACCTGAGTCTGCAGAACTTTATAGACTCCGAATTTGTAATGATCACTCCGGAGCTCAACTACATCTACAGAATCGAAGGGCACCCGGTTGCAAATCCCAGCAAGCGACCTGGTGCTAGTAAAATATCACCGTTCGACTACAGGCCCAAAGAGGTCACTTCCGAATTCTCCAAGGTGATACTGGGCGAGAAAGATCGATTACGTGGTGGCCTTCTTACGCAGGCGGGTTTTATGTTGATGACCACTAACAACGGGGAATACACCAACCCGTTTTATCGTGGCGCATGGGTATTGAAAAGTTTCTATGGCGATCCCTTGGAGACACCGGCGGATCTCGAAATTGCTGCATTGAGCCCACCGACGAAAACGGAGACGATCAAACAGACGATCGATGCGCATCGAGAGAATGCCAGTTGTAATATCTGTCACCGGAAGATGGATCCCCTCGGGATCGCTCTGGAGAACTTCGATGTGATCGGTCGGTGGCGGGACCAGTACACGGATGTCATCAACTACGCCATCGCTCGCGGGAACGATGGCGAAGAAGCTGGAAGCTTTCCTGTGGATAGCAGAACGGTTCATTTGGACGGTCGAACCTTCGAGGGCCCACAAGGCCTTCAAGATATCCTGCTGGAAGATCATGACAAGTTCTCCCGCGTGTTCGTGGAAAATTTATTGTCCTACGCATTAGCACGAGAACTCACATTCCGTGATCGTGAAAATCTCAATCTGATCCACGAGCAGGCTGCTGATGCAGACTATCGACTGCGCGATATTCTGTTATCGATTGTCTCGTCAGAATATTTCACTAGACGATAACCAATTCGACTTGGGATACCACTCAGCCATCTCACCTGTAGAGATCAATATTGTCCTGACCGGATATTTTGATCAATCAGTGGAGTGGTATAATTACGAGCGCATGATGAGTTGCAGTCTCCTTCAAGCTCGTACTCAGGCGTCGAACAGTCTTACCGAAAATACTATGCAAAAACTGATTTCTGTATTCATTGTTGTGCTTTTGGCCGCCACATCGTTACGAGCGAATGACGATGCCACGAATGAGGCGTTCGCGTCCAAAATACGTCCGCTGATAAACTTATATTGCATCAAGTGCCATGGAACAGTGAAGAGCAAGGGCGAAATCGCGTTGCATACGCTGGGCGATTTGTCGAATGGTCGTGACATCGAACAATGGGAACTTGTTCTTGATATGCTCGAAAGTAGCGAGATGCCGCCGGAGGAAGAGCCGCAACCAAGTCCGGCCGACCGACAGGCAATTATCACTTGGATCGGAACGGGCTTGCGAAATTATGTCGCAAAAACCAGCAAAACCCCAGCCACTCCCACGACCCGAAGGCTGACAAACTTCGAGTATCAAAACACGATGCGTGACTTGCTCGGCTTTGAGTTGAAGCTGGTTAAAAATCTTTCGAAGGATCCAGTCAAGCCTTATCGTTTCAACAACACGGCCGAGTTCATGCGTATCGGCCCCGAACAAATGGATCGCTACAAGGAAAACGCCCGGCGAGCGATGGCCAGTGCAATTGTTGATCCCGCCAAGCCTGAGATTCATGAAACGCGGCGCGAGTGGGAACCGC
>Ga0209404_10001142_pt1 | contig 18746 bp, 16 predicted proteins | sample TroAtlMetagenome_2_FD_187447 | JGI IMG/M metagenome (GOLD analysis project Ga0209404, IMG submission 187447) | Marine eukaryotic phytoplankton communities from Atlantic Ocean - Tropical Atlantic ANT8 Metagenome (SPAdes) (version 2) | ecosystem: Environmental > Aquatic > Marine > Oceanic...
AAACACAACGGCTACATTTGCGGCAGATAACCCTCAAAGATTTGCTACAACCTCTACTACAATAAACAACTGGGGATGGACTGGTTATGATATGATTAATTATTGTTTTCATTCAGTCGCAGGATATAGTAAGATAGGGACTTATACTGGCTCTGGTGTGTGGGGAAAAGCTATAACAGGATTAGGTTTCCAACCGGGTTGGGTCATGACAAAAAACGCAGATGGTTCAGATACTTGGGATAGATGGTATATACAAGATTCAGTTAGAGGAGCAGGCCACGTATTATATGCAAATGATAATAATGCAGAGGCAGTATATACATCATTGCAATTTGATGCAGATGGGTTTACTTTAAATACAACTGATACAGGAATAAATGCAAGTGGCGAAACATACTTGTATATAGCATTTGCAATTCCTACAACATAAAATTTAATTAAATGAGTAAAAAAAAATTCAAAGACACTGGTGTTGGAAAATTTTTGTTAAATAAAATTCCTAATGTCGTTGGAGCTATTGCTGGAGATACTCCTGTTGGTAGCGTAATCCAAGCAATAATTGGTGGTAGTGATATGTCTGAAGGAGATAAGGCTATTGCACTTAAAAAGTTAGACATAGAAAGGGCTGAGATCGATGGCACCACAAAACGTTGGGTGGCAGATGCAAGATCAGGTTCGTGGCTTGCATCTAATGTAAGGCCCCTTGTATTAGTATTTTTAACAGTTTCCTACGTTGCAGGATGGTATATGGGATATCCATTAGATTCAATTACAGGTCTTTTGACTATAGTAATTGGGGGTTATTTTGGTTCTCGAGGTGTGGAAAAAGTATTTGGAAATAATAAACATAAGTAATGAGAGCAATAAATGAAGCTATTTTGCATTATAGTGCTACACCAGAGGGTAAGCCTTTCGATGTAAAAGACATTAGAGATTGGCATGTTAATGGTAATGGATGGAGTGATGTAGGTTATCATTATGTAATTAAATTAGATGGCACTGTTCAAGAGGGAAGGCCACTCAGCAGAACAGGGGCTCATTGCAAAGGACACAATAGGGGCACTGTCGGTATATGCTACATCGGGGGAGGTGTTACCGATGGCAAAGATACTAGAACAGATGAACAAAAAGAGTCTTTAGAGCTTTTATTGTCAGAATTAATCCAAGAACACAATATAACTAAGGTATCAGGGCATAACCAATACTCTAATAAGAAATGTCCTGGTTTTGACGCACCTGAAGAATATGGACATTTAGTATAAACTTAAATATAATGAAATTAATTAGAAAAATCAGTATTGGAACTGATTATAAGAATGAGGCTATGCATTATTCTGTAGGTCAGGAAGTATATGGAGGACATAAAATCTCTGATATACTAGAAGAGGACGGCTCTTATAAAATTTTTATAACTAAAAATAAAGAAATACTCCCATGGAAGCATTTTAATGCAAATATGGCTGTATCTGTTGAATATAATCTCGATTATTAATGCAATCTTTATTTGAATATATTATATCTACTGAAAATCGCTACAACAACACTATTGATGTTGAGGGTAAGGAACTGGTTGTTAATACAGAAATAACAGAAAGAGATTATATGTTTGTCAACCGTATAGGCATAATAAAAAAGTTGCCTTTATATTGTAATTCAGAGTTAAAAGAAAATGATAAAGTCATACTACACCATAATGTATTCAGAAGATGGATTAGTATGGATGGAAAAGAAAAAAATTCATCAAGTTTTCTCAATGAAAATGAATACTTAGTACCGGATGATCAAATTTTTGCGTATAAAAGAGATAATAAATGGGTTAGTTTACCAAATTTTTGTTTTGTAAAGCCAATACACAAAAGTAACAAATGGGCTCTTAAAACAGACGAAAATCTTGTTGGGATGCTTACTTATAGTAATACTAAATTAGATCAATTAGGGGTCTCTATTGGTGACCTGGTGGGCTTTACGCCTGACTCAGAATATGAATTTCATATTGAAGGGGAAAAATTGTATCGTATTTTATCAAATCATATAACAATTAATTATGGCGGACAGGAGAGAGAAAGTTATATTAGCAGCTGAGAAAGCTTTAATAGAGTTAGAAAAAGTTATTAGGCAAAGCATAGACTTAGTAGAGTTAGATCCTGAAAAAGCAAAAACTGCGGCCCAAGCTAAATGGGTTGCGATTGAGGATTCTTTAAAAATTATAGATAAAATAGAAGAAATATCAGGTAAAAAAAAAGAGGGAGAAAAATCGAAAGCTTTTTTAGGGGTTGAAAATAGAATAAAATAATGTACAAACAAACTCTTTATACAGTACATACAGGTCATCTAGGGACAAAGCATGTTAAACATCTTAACAAAAATAAGAAATTTAGCCCCGGATATAATGAAGATCTAGATTGCGTTATTATTAGCAAAGATGGTACATTAGGAGACATATATGAAATCCAAGGTCTCAAGGTAGGTTTACCTAAAACCCCTAAAAAGATAGATGGACAAGATCTAAAAAAAATAGATCAACAGTTTATTAGAAGGGAAAGACCTAAATCATTAACTAGAATAAAAACATTATATGATTTTCAAACATATACTGAAGATATTAAAGACCAATACTATAAGTATATTGATTCTGAATTTAATTATAGGAATGACGGTTATTGGTTCATGTGCAATGGTACCCCGTGTTACATTACGGGATCACACTATATTTATCTCAACTGGACCAAGATCGACGTTGGGTCGCCTGACTTTAGACAGGCAAATAGAATATTTTTCTACTTTTGGGAGGCGTGTAAGGCCGATAGGAGATCTTATGGAATGTGCTACCTTAAAAATAGACGGTCTGGCTTTAGCTTCATGGCGTCATCCGAGTGCGTTAATCAGGCAACCACTTCAAAGGATTCCAGATTTGGGATATTATCCAAAACAGGGGCTGATGCTAAAAAAATGTTTACCGATAAGGTGGTACCCATATCAACCAATTATCCTTTCTTTTTCAAACCAATACAAGACGGTATGGAAAGACCGAAAACGGAATTATCCTATAAGGTCCCGTCAAGAAGGCTCACGCGGAATACAATACGCACCACAACCGCCACAACACAGGAAACCCAAAACGGGCTGGACACCACCATCGATTGGAAAAACACCGGGGACAACTCCTACGACGGGGAGAAATTACAACTCCTTGTCCACGACGAATCGGGTAAATGGGAGAGGCCGGACAACATCCTCAATAACTGGCGGGTTACAAAGACGTGCCTACGTCTCGGGTCGAAGATAGTTGGTAAGTGTATGATGGGTTCCACCTCTAACGCTTTAGATAAAGGTGGGGATAGATTTAAAAAGTTATATTATAATTCAGATGTTACAAACAGAAATCGCAATGGCCAGACTACAAGTGGATTATATGCTTTGTTCATTCCTATGGAATGGGGTTTCGAGGGATTTATCGATAAGTATGGGTACCCTGTATTCGATACACCATCAGAGCCGGTTGAGGGAATTGACGGTGAGCTCATCTCTACGGGAGTCCTTAGCCATTGGGAAAATGAGGTCGAAGGCTTAAAAAATGATAGTGATGCATTAAATGAGTATTATCGCCAATTTCCGCGTTCAGAAAAGCATGCGTTTAGGGATGAAACTTTAAATTCTTTATTTAATCTTACCAAAATTTATGAACAAATAGATTATAACGAAGAAATGGAATTTAGCGGACACGTTGTAAGGGGTGCATTTTCATGGAGGAAGGGTATAAGAGGTTCAGAAGTAATATGGACCCCTACAAAAAACGGTAGGTTTAAAGTGTCTTGGATACCACCAAACGAGCTACAAAATAGAATTATTGAAAAAAATGGTGTAAAATACCCCGGCAATGACGGGTTAGGGGCTTTTGGGTGTGATCCTTATGATATCTCAGGTACAGTAGGAGGAGGAGGGTCTAATGGCTCTTTGCATGGGCTAACCACTTTTACTATGACTAATGATGTCCCCAATACTAAGTTTTTTTTAGAATACATTGCTCGACCACAAACTGCTGAAATATTTTTTGAGGATGTACTTATGGCTTGCATTTTTTATAGTATGCCAATTTTAGTAGAAAACAACAAGCCTAGACTATTATATCATTTTAAAAGAAGGGGATATAGGGGTTTTTCTATGAACAGGCCTGATAAATTAAAAAGTGCTTTATCTAAATCTGAATTAGAGCTAGGGGGAATTCCTAATAGCTCGGAAGATATTAAACAAGCACATGCCGCCGCAATTGAATCTTACATAGAGGAGTATGTGGGTAAAAATGAGGAGTCGTATGGGAATATGTACTTTCAACGCACACTAGAAGATTGGGCTAGATTTGATATTTCTCGTAGAACATCTTTTGATGCTTCTATAAGCAGTGGGTTAGCAATAATGGCATGCAGAAAGCATTTATATAAACCAAATACAGATCGCACAGTTAAAAAATTAGATTTTGAATTTTCAAGGTACAAAAACGAAGGTTATCAAAGTGAGTTAATAAAATAAATATGGCAAAATTAAAAGGAAAAGTTTTAACACAATTTCCAAGTCAAGCAGTCTCCGATAAAGAGAAGCAAACTAAAACGTATGGTTTATCGGTTGGAAGAGCAATTGAACAAGAGTGGTTCAATAAAGATAATAATGGTATTGGAAAGTTCTATAATTCCCGACAAGAGGCTCATAGATTAAGGTTATATGCTCGCGGTGAACAATCTATCAGAAAATATAAAGACGAATTTGCTGTTAATGGGGATTTATCATATCTTAATTTAGACTGGAAACCAGTACCAATTATACCTAAATTTGTGGATATAGTAGTTAATGGTATGCAAGACAGGTTGTTTTCTATAAAAGCTATTGGTCAAGACGCCTTGTCAACAGGTAAAAGAACACAATTTGTTAATGATATTCAACAAGATTTAAATACCGCTGATTTATTACTTAATATAGAGCAGACGTTAGGGGTGAGTGCAAGGAATTTTGCTGTTAATGATTTACCAGCAAATACAGAGGAGCTAGAGCTTTATATGCAACTTAATTATAAACAGGGTATTGAAATGGCTGAAGAAGAGGCTATCAATAATATCTTTAAAGCTAATAAGTACGAAGAGACAAAAAAACGTGTTGATTATGATTTAACTACACTAGGGATAGGGGTGGTTAAACATGGGTTCAACAATACTGACGGTGTTGTGGTTGAGTACGTAGATCCTTCTAACCTAGTCTGGTCTTATACAGATGACCCTAATTTTGGGGATTGTTATTATTTTGGGGAAGTTAAAAATATTAAGGTAAATGAACTTAAAAAACAATTTCCAGATTTAACAAATGAGGATATAGAGGAATTGGTAAATAAAGGATCTAATTGGAACGACTATAATGATCCGAACTACAATTTTTACAACAATAGCGAGTTATACGCTAAAAACACATTAACAGTTCTTTATTTTAATTGGAAAACATGGGAGCATGACGTCTACAAAATAAAAGAAGTTCCTAGTGGTGGCTCAAAAGCTATAAAAAAAGATGATAGTTTTGATCCTCCTAAGGATAAAAGAACAAGGTTTGAAAAGGTAAAACAGACAAGAGAAGTTATTTACGAAGGGGTTTTAGTATTGGGTACTGATAATCTTTTAAAGTGGAATAAGGCTTCAAATATGATACGGCCTCATTCTAATATTAATAAAGTAATGATGAATTATGTAGCTAGTGCACCTAGACTATATAAAGGTAATATTACATCTCTTGTTTCTAAAATGACCGCTTATGCAGATTTAATCCAACTTACCCATTTAAAATTGCAACAAGCAATTCAAAGAATGACCCCATCTGGTGTATATGTTGACGCTGATGGTTTAGCGGAAATAGACTTAGGTAATGGAACTAACTATAATCCGCAGGAAGCGCTTAATATGTATTTTCAAACAGGTTCTATTATAGGTAGATCTCTTACTATGGAGGGGGAACGAAACAATGGAAATATTCCTATCCAAGAGCTACCCGGCGGTGGTGGTGGTCAAATACAAGTATTAATTGGTGCTTATAACCAATATATACAAATGATGAGGGATGTTACAGGATTAAACGAAGCGCGAGATGCCGCGGATCCTGACCAGTATTCCCTAGTGGGGGTTCAAAAACTAGCCGCTGCTAATAGTAATGTAGCCACCAGGCATATATTGCAGTCGAGTATGTTTATAACTACCACCTTAGCTGAGGCGATATCTTTAAGATTTAAAGATGTACTCGAGTATCATCCCACAAAGGAAATGTTTATAGATGCATTAGGGCAGTTTTCCGTGGGCTCGTTAGAAGAGATGAAAACCCTTAATTTACATGATTTTGGTATATTCCTAGAGCTAGAACCTGATGAAAATGAAAAGCAATTATTAGAAAACAATATACAGGTTGCCCTCTCTAAGGACAGTATACATTTGGAAGATGCTATTGATGTAAGGGAGGTTAAAAATGTTAAGTTAGCTAATCAGCTACTAAAGTTCCGCAGAGCAGCTAAACAAGCCGCAGATCAAGCTCAAGCACAAGCCGCATCAGCTGCTCAAGCAGAGGCACAGGGACAAGCACAGATACAAATTGAAGAAGCTAAAGCACAAGCAGAACAAGTGAAAACGGAATCTAAAATTCAATACAGAAGCGCTGATATTGAAATGGAGATTAAAAAAATGGAAGTTGAAACAAGAGCTAAAAAAGAACTTATGCAATATGAGTTTAATTTAAATGTTCAACTTAAAGAATTAGAATTAAAATCGCAAATGGAACTTGCTGATAGAAGTAATTCTTCTATGCTTCAGCGAGAGCTTATAAGAGAAGACACTAAGCTTAAAACAGGCAAGCTAAGTGGTGCTCCTAATACAGATACTCCTACCAAAGATTTTGAGTCTAAAGGCAATGATACCTTAGGAGGATTTGATATGAATCGGTTTGAAGCCTCTTAAGATTTAAACAATTATTTTATTATATACAATTATGGAAAAAAAAGAAGTACAAGAAGTTGCAGAAACCCCTTCTATTGAAGTAAAAGATGTCGGGGAAGTTAGCCCTGAGGCTGTTACACCTGCTAAAAAAGAGGCTGCAGTATTAGAAAAGGCTATTGAAGAAGGAAAAGTTGATCCTGCTTACGGATTACAGACAGATGGTGTTTACAAAATTAATGTAGATAAGCCCCCTGTGGCTAAAGAAGAAACTCTAAAAGAAATTAAAGAAGAACCTAAAAAAGAAGAAAAAGATGCCATACAAAGGAAAACAACTGATAGCTTGCAAGATACAGGAGAAAAAGGATCTGAAAGCGGGGAGAAAACCGAGGTGGCATTGCGGGGACAGTCCGGTAAGGAAGATAAAATCCCTGAAAACAAGGAAGAAGTATTAAAAGAAGAAAGTGCTTCTGATTCACCTTTAGAACTTATTAAAGAGGAACCTAAAGAAAAAAGTATTAAACAGGAAAAAATAGAAACACCTGTTAAAGAAGAAAAAATATTACAGGAAGAAAAACAACCAAAGCTTCCTGAAGGAGTAGAAAAACTTGTACAGTTTATGGAAGAAACTGGTGGTACAGTTGAAGATTATGCTAAATTAAACAGGGATTATTCCCAAATAGATAATGTATCACTACTACAAGAATACTACGAATACACTAAACCACATCTAGACAAAGAAGACATTAAATTTTTAATGGACAAAAACTTTGCTTATGATGCGGAGGCGGATGACCCGTCTGACATAAAAGCTAAGCAATTAGCTTTTAAAGAAGAGGTATATAAAGCTCACGATATGCTAGCACAAACAAAAGAGAAATATTATAATGATCTTAAGTTAAGTTCAAAAAAAAATAATATTCCTTCTGAGTATCAGCAAGCATTTGAATTTTATAATAACTCTAAGCAATTAGAAGAGAAAACTAACTTAGCTAAAGATACTTTTTTAAAAGAAACTAATAATGTTTTTAACGAAAATTTCAAAGGTTTTGATTTTAAGGTAGGTGAAAACACGTACAGGTTTAAAGTAGACAACCCGGTTAAAGTTAAAGAATTTCAATCTGATTTAACAAATTTTTTAGAGCCCTATACTAAGGATGCTGGATATTCTAATATTCGTGATTATCATAAAGCAATATTTGCAGCAAGTAATGCAGATAAAATAGCAAACCACTTTTATGAGCAAGGCCGTGCCGACGCAATAAAAGACTCAGCTAAAAAAGCTAAAAATATAAACATGGATCCAAGACAAGATGGCATGTCGACAGTAACAACAAATAGTGGAGATACAATTAGAGTGGTATCAGGGAATTCCTCAGACAAATTGCGGATTAAATGGAAATAGTAATAACTTAAAATCAAAACAACATGGCTTTTACAAGCGGAATACCGGCTGCATTGCAACCAACACAAACTAAAACTTTGTACGCCGGAAATTACATTGATTTCACGTCAACAAACTTTGATCAATGGACACAACAATTTTTACCAGATGTATACGAAAAAGAAGTTGAAAGATATGGGAACAGATCTATCGGTTCTTTTCTTCGTATGGTATCTGCTGAGATGCCTTCTACCTCAGACCAAATCATCTGGACTGAGCAAGGAAGATTGCATACTAGATATGCAAATGTAATCCCAAGAGGGAATGCAGGCGCAATGCCTGTTGCCGGTGGTGGTCAAGCCGCTATTGGTGCAGCTGCTGCATCAGGTGGTGTACTTAACTTTGAAGTACCAACCGCACAACCTGCAAGTTTAGGAGTTAGCCCAGCTACTCAAACACAACAAGTCAATTTTAAAGTAGGACAAACTATTATGGTTCAAGTTCAAACAAACGCTACTTCAGCTGTTGGTGGAACTGGTGCTGTTATTAAAGGAGTTTGTACTTTTGTTGGAGTTGGCGGTGGTGGTACTGCTGGTGGACAAATGTTTCAAATCCAAGCTTATGAAGCTCATGCGGCAATTGCTGCTGCAGACAGATTAACTGCTATAGCTTATGGATCTGAATTTGCTAAAGGTACTGGAAACTTTACTGATAGCTTAGACCCTGGATATGCTACATTTACCAATGCACCTATCATTTTAAAAGAAAACTATCAAATCAGCGGTTCTGACACAGCTCAGATAGGTTGGATTGAAGTTACTTCAGAAAATGGAGCTAGTGGATATTTATGGTATATTAAATCTGAACACGAAGTTAGATTGCGATGGGAAGATTACCTAGAAATGTCTATGGTTGAAGGTGTCAAATACACCGCAGGAGGAGCTGCCATTACTTTAGGTACTTTTGGGGGTAACTTAACTGCTCAAAATGCAAGAGGTACTGAAGGTTTCTTCGCTGCCTTAGAATCAAGAGGTAATGTTTATTCAGGATTTGGTGGTCAAGCGGCTGCTGGTGCAGGTAACGGATCTCTTACAGATTTTGATGCTGTGCTTAAACAATTAGACAAGCAAGGTTCAATTGAAGAAAACATGCTTTTCTTAAATAGAGAACTTTCCTTAGAAATTGATGACATTCTTGCAATGCAAAACGGTAATTACGCCGGTGCTGCTGGTGTTGCTAAAGGTACTTCTTATGGGGTATTTAATAACAGTGCAGATATGGCCCTTAATTTAGGATTTACTGGATATAGAAGAGGTTCTTATGACTTTTACAAAACTGACTGGAAATATTTAAATGACTGGTCAACTCGTGGAGGTTTTGGGGATGTTGAAGGAGTATTAGTTCCTGCTGGAACTTCTACTGTTTACGACCAACAACTTGGTCAAAACATTAAAAGACCATTCTTACACATAAGATATAGAGCTTCAGAAACTGAGAACAGAAAAAACAAATCTTGGATTACAGGATCTGTTGGAACTGACTCACCAACTTCTGATATTGATATCATGAAAGTAAACTATCTAAGTGAAAGATGCCTTATCACTCAAGCTGCTAATAATTTTGTATTATTTAAAGCTTAATTTTTTAACTATAGGATACAGGCCCTTCGGGGCCTAGTATTCTTATTTTATATTATTTTATTATGACAACAAAAACACAAGAAATAAGTGCCATGGCCCAACTAGAGAAAGGTTGGGTATATAAAGATAGAACTTATGTATTGACAGGGCAGCATGCTCCTGTTTCTTATAGTATTCAAACAAAGCATACTCCTAGAAAGCCACTAATGTGGTTTGATGAGGGTTTAAAAATTAATAGAGAAATACGATTAGCTAATAATCAAAAATCTTTGTTTGTAGACGAACAAAAAGGCTTTGTTACACTAACACACGTAATGTTTCAAGACGGGACTTTAAACGTTCCTAGGTCTGAGGTTGCTATGCAAAAACTACTATCCTTATATCATCCTTTAAAAGAAAAATTATGGGTAGAAGTTGATATGGCCAAAAAAGCTGCAGATGAGATTGATAATTTAGAGTTTGAATTAGAAGCACTAGTACTAGTTAAAGAACTAGAAATAGAGCATCTAGAAGCGATCATGCGAACTGAACTTGGTGGAAGTGTTGCCTCAATGACGTCTAAAGAACTAAAGCGGGATGCTTATAAGTTCGCAAGACGAGAGCCAGCATTATTTATAGAATTATCGCAAGATGAAGATATAAAATTAAGAAATTTAGCCAACCGAGCTGTAGAGCAAGGAATTATTAATTTAGCGGATGATAATACAGTATTTAAATTTGCTAATGGTAAAAAAATAATGACAGTTCCTTTTGATCAGCATCCATATGGAGCTCTGGCACAGTATTTTAAAACTGATGACGGGGTAGATCTAATGAAATCTCTAGTTAAAAAGCTTAATTAAGCTTAAAAGGATATGGGGCGAGAAATCAGCCCTATATTCACTAAATTATAATAAAGAGAAATAGATGATTAACATTGATAATGTGTACCAAACAGTTCTTGTTTTAGCAAATAAAGACAATAGAGGTTATATTACACCAGATGAGTTTAACAGAATGGCAGATCAAGCTCAAAATGAAATATTTGAAGCTTATTTCATGAGGGAAGCAGGGTATGAAATGACAGGAGGATTACAAAGTGATTTTTCAAATCCGGTATATAATATTGCTGAAAGAATAAATTTATTTTATAAAAGCAATAATCCAACTATCGCTAATGGAATTTTTCCTTATCCGGATGATCTAAGACAGTTGGGTGTTGTGAGCGTAAATAATATTGTAGCAGACAGAGCTTCACATGAGGAGGTTAAATATATCAATCTTTCTCCTTTAACTTACCCTGTTGCAACTCAGCCTGTGTACACTATCAATGCTACTGGTATAACCGTTTTTCCGGATACTATAACAACCGGGGTAAAAATGGAATATTTAAAAAACCCTACAAGACCAAAATGGGGATATGTTTTACAAGGAACTGTCCCATATTATGATAGCACCCCTTTTGATCCAGCGACAGACAGTTATAGCACACCAGCTAAATCATATAATTTTGAATTAGATTCTTCCGAGTACGCACAATTAATAGCTACAATATTAGGTTATGCTGGGCTTACAATTAAGCAAGGAGATGTAACTGGGTTTGCACAAGGTAAAGAAGCTAAATTCCAACAAACTGAACAATAATGGCAATATCAAGAAAACCTTTAGACGTAGATAATTATTCTGCATTAGACGGCGGTAATGGAACCGCTATCCCAGGATACTATAGAAGAACTAATTTAAATGATATAATTAATAATTTTATGGTAGCATATGTGGGAGATGGTAAAGTCCTCACAAAGGTACCTAGATATGAAATTGCTTTTTGGGCCCAGAAGGCTGTGCAAGAATTTAGTTTTGATGTTTTCCACTCTGAGAAAGCTATAGAGATACAATTAAGCTCTTTAAGGCAAATGTCGCTTCCGTCAGATTATGTAAACTACGTAAGGTTATCATACACCGATCAGTCCGGCGTAGAAAGGACTATTTTGCCTAGTGGCACTACCCGCGCCAACCAAGGGGTTGCTCAAGACGAGAATTACCATTACTTGTACGACGAGGATGGTAATATCGTATATGCGGAAGAATCAGAAACCTTGCAAAGATTCCAAAATTCAGAAAATACAGTTACCACTGAAGAAGCACTAGATTATTACAATGGATATTACAGTTTTGATACTTTCGGGTACTATGGTCGTAGGTATGGAACTACTCCGCAATTCCAAAACATCAATGGCAGTTTTGTCTTAGATTTAACAGCGGGACAAATATATTTTGATTCAGTAATTCCTCAAGATACTTATGTAACCCTAAGATACATATCTGACGGACTTGGAGATAACGGCAATTTTGATAATGTGTATGTCCCTAAGATGGCTGAAGACGCTGTAATGATGTCTATACTATATAATTTATCCAAGTTAAGGTCAGCTGCGGGTGCTGCTGCCCCTTTGTATAAGCAAGAAGCTGCCGCAAAAATGCGGAATGCTAAGATAAGATTATCCAATATGAAAATAGAGGAAATGACTAATATTTTTCGCAACAAAGCTAAATGGATTAAACATTAATATAATTTTATGCCAGAAATAAAAAGAGCGTTTAATGTCGGCAAAATGAGCCGGGATTTAGACGAGAGGATAGTACCGGCAGGGGAGTACCGAGAGGGCTTAAATATAAACATAGGTCAATCAGAAAGTTCTGATGTAGGTGCTATAGAAAATTTACTAGGCAACGAATTAGTTGCTCAGAGTGGGTTACCTGGCAATGCTAGATGTATTGGGCAGGTGAGCGACTCTAATCTAGAAAAAATATACTTTTTTGCAACTAACAATTCTATATACAATGAGACTAACACAGGTCACCATGGTATATACGAATACGATCAAAAGACTAAGCAGGTTACTGGCTTATTAGTTTCACAACAATTAAATTTTCATACTTCTTACCCAATTACAGGTGTTAATGTTGTTGATGATTTGCTTTTTTGGACGGATAATAGAAATTACCCCAGAAAAATAAATGTAGTTACAGCGAGGAATAACACAACTTATTATGGGAGTGCATCAAATATTGATGATTTAATTTCAGTATGTAAATTTGCCCCATACGAGTCGCCTACCTTAGTTACAGCCACAAAAGAGTCGGATATTTCTTCTGCATTTATGCAAAATAAATTAATAAGATTTTCTTATAGGTGGCAATTTGAAGATAATGAGTATAGTACTCTTGCTCCTTTTACACCTATATGTTTTTCTAGACTTAATGAGACAGATACAATAAATGTTAGTTTAAGTAATTTTGGAGAAATTGAAACTTTTATTAATGCTATAAATCAAGTACAATTACAAGTTCCTACACCTGTTGGTTATGGAATAAAAAATGTAGAATTAATATACAAAGAATCAACCAGTGGTACTTTATATGTAGTTCAAGATCAAGAAGTTACAACAGAGTCCTTTGTTAACTTTACTTATTCTTCTACGGATCCATTTAGAACTTTACCACCTAATCAATTACTTAGAATATACGATTCTGTTCCAATAAAGGCACAAGCACAAGAAGTTGCGGGAGGGAGATTAGTTTATGGTAACTTTCTACAAAATTATGATATTCCCAATATTTCTTTTTCTATAGAAAGAACGGGGGAGACCTCTGCACGGAATAGCATTTTAACAAACCAATCAGTTAAATCACGCAGGACTTACCAAGTTGGAATTGTACTTGCTGATAAATTTGGGAGGCAATCACCGGTAATTTTATCTAGTGCGGGGACCGATACGGTTTACATTGACCCTAATACTGGCGATTCAGCTAGCACTACCGCCTTCAATGCGTTAAGAATTACTTTTACCGATACTACCCAAATACCCAGTTGGGCTTATTCTTATAGGGTTGTTGTCAAACAAAGAGAACAAGAATACTATAATTGGATTTCTTTAGTATCGGCGGCTAATACTGTTGAAAGATTAGGGGATAGCATAAACAAAATACCGCGAGATCAAACAGCTGTAATTCCCCCTAGTACATCTGCAACTATTTCCCCTTGTAACGTTTCTGTTTACCCAAAATATTTAGACGGAGGTAATGTATACACTTCGCCACAGGGTAACCTAACCAAAGTGCAATCAATTGGCAATCCTTCAGGAGATGCATTGGTAACCACACTAAACAACGCAGGGAATGCAGTAAGTTCTGGGCTATGTGTATTTGAGACAGAGCCAGTAACTACTGAATTAGATATATTTTATGAAACCCCCACAGGTGGGTTAATTTCTGAAATTCCAGCTCAAGCAATAGATATTGACTTTTTTAACTGTATATTGTTGTCTTTTGACGTTGTACCTAATGCTCACATAGAAATAAATAGAATACGCGCAGGGTATAACGAGCCTTGGTTTGATGTAGGAGTTCGTGCCTATATGGTTCAGGAAAATTTTACACAAGAAAGAAGATTTAATTCTTTAATACATTCAAGTGGTTTGCTTAATTCTAGAACAGGAATTAATTATATAAATCAATTCAACGATTCAGAAGGCGGATTAACAATATCTTTAGACCCTTTGAACGGGTCTGTACAAAAACTTTTTGTAGATGACACTAAAATAAATATATTTCAAGAGGATAAGGTTTCTTTTTCTCCTATTGATAAAGACTTTATTTATTCAGCGGAGGGTGGCTCTATGCCCGTTACCAGCAACACCCAGTTTTTAGGGACCGTTGCGGCCTACCCGGGTTTATACGGGATTTCTAAAGATCCCCAGTCCTTTGCGTCTTTTGGATTTTCCCAGTATTTTACAGATAAAAACAGAGGGGCAGTATTAAGATTAAGACAAAGCCAAATCCAGGAAATTTCTCAAGTAGGTTTAGCTGACTTTTTTAGAGACGCTTTAAAACAATCTACATCAGTAGTAGGATCCTATGATGAATATAGTAAAATCTATGAATTAACTCTCGTAGGGGAAGGTTATGATAGCAACGAAGACACTAACGTAGCTACAGCAACAGATGGTTACATCACAGTAGCTTTTGACGATAGATCTAATGGATGGACAAGTTTTAGATCTTTTAAGCAAGAAGGAGGTATTTCATTAAATAATACTTATTATACCTTTAATGGAGGTATGATGTGGCAACACCACAGCCAGGATGTTACAAGAAATAATTTTTATAATGCCGGCACAAAAGAATCTTATGTTGTGCCTATCTTTAATGACGGCCCTTCTTTGGTAAAACAGTTTAACACCCTAAGTTACGAAGGAGATTCCGGGTGGGAGCTAGGATATATAGAAACAGATACGGGTAGTTGTGGAAGTTTGCCAGTTCAAGCTACCACGTGGGATACCACCTTACAATTATCCGGGGCAGCACCTAATTCTACTTTTACAGGGTCTAATACTGTTACTGCTAAAACTAATACTGGTATTTCTTGGGCTATATTTGTTTCACCCTTAAGCTCTCAATACCAATTTACCAATGTCAACGATGTAGTATTAACTCCCGCTTCGGGAAGTACCTTAAGCGTTACTAGCCCCTCATCAATCACTGATAATAATTTGGTATTTTTAGTGCAACACACCGTGGGGTCAAGTAATTCTATACAAACACTAGATATTACCGGAACAGGAGCATCTTTAGCGTTTACAGTTGCGTTACTAACAGTAAATACTATAGATTCTATTGCGTTTTCAGCATTAACACCTGCATCGCAAATATTCAACTCAGCGGGGGCGAATAATGTGGTATTTTCAACAGCTGCATTTACTAATTATTATGTAGATAATGCTGATATAACAATTAATACAACTAATATGCCAGCTTCGACAAGTGTGGGATCCCCCACCAATGTTAGAAATGGTGATAATTTGACTTATACTATACCTGTAACGGTGCCTAGCACAGCCACATCAGGAGTTATTACAGTAGGGGGTACGGCAACATTGAAACCTACATTAACATGGGCAACTGTGGCGGCCCCTGGGGTTTTAGCAACTCCAAGTGGTACTGCCGCAACTGTGCCTTACTATATTTCTCCATATGATGCTGCAACCCAAAGATTTGCAACCATCACTTATACTGCATCTGCAACTACAAAGGTTTTATTATTAGATGCTTACAGTGCTACATATAATGTAAGTGGAACCACTATAACTAAAACCCAATCCAACGAAGATGGGGTCTTAGTCATAAGTGTACAATTACCAATAATCGCCTCTGACACTACAGCAACAGCAACTATAACGGGGGCCGGGGAGGTTACAGCAACATTAGGGGCTATCCCAGCAACACAAGCTTTAAATGCGGCAGGAGATGTTGTAAACATAACAAGCACATGGAATGTAGATACTAAAATTACCCCTAACCAATCTTGGCTAAAGTTAAATGGAACTAACGGGGTGGCTATTGCAGGCCCAGGTGTAGACTTTACTATAAGCGCTGATGCCAATAGTACTGGTAGTTCTAGATCTGCAACAGCAATAGTTGAAACTACAAATACACGAGTCACAGGAATAAGTGCTCATACAATAACAGTAACACAAGCAGGATAATGGCGGATTTAGTAACCTTTCCTTTTCAAGATAAAGAAGGGAAATATTTTGCACCTATTAGTTATTCAGAACCAGATTACATTGTTGTAAATGGGACTATACAAGCTAATGGAGAAAAAGTAGTGAGTGGCATAAAAGGAGCATATGCTACTATTAAATTAACTTTACCCATATCTAATGCTTCTACAAAAAAAGAACTTTTTGCTTTAAATGCTTTAGCAGTAAATTCTTCAAGTTAAATACAATCAATTAAATTTTATTTTATGTTAAGAGTAAGAAAATTATTAGAATCAGATTGGGAATTTTTACCAAAATGGTGGGATGATCATGACCAGGAACCGTGGATTCATACAGAAACATTCAGAGATATCCTACCCGGGGCTTTCCAAGTAGGGGAATTTGACCAAAAAAGATTAGGATTAGGAGGATTTATGGTATGTAAAGAAGATCATCCTATTGCAGCTATATGGTTATATTTAGGTAATGGGAATTGCACCCTTCCTACAGCGGCAATTTCAGACCCTAACTATAGGGACTCTGATCGCAGGGAAGCCCTCCAACTTTTAGTTGAATTTATAACTGACTTTAGCAAGGACCTAGGCTATAAATATGCATTTACCTGGGCCCAAAAGGGTGCTATGCTTGATTACTACTTAAAAGCGGGCTATGAGAAATGGGATAAACCATCCTATGAATTAATAAAAAAATTATAAATGGGAAAGAAGAAGAAATACAACAGAATGGCGGGTAAAATGGCTATGGGTAGCCGACAAGAGCTTTTGGATAACCAAGCACAAGCTCAGGCCCAATATGATCAGGACTGGGGCGATTTGAGGGACTCAGCAGTTGTAACAGATTATTATGCTGATTTACAAGCAAATCTAATTAACCAAGATGATTTAGCGTTGGCACAAACCCAAACAGCTGAGCTAGGTACTCTTGCAGATCCTCAGGGATACACATCTCAAGGCTACAGAGATCAAGTTGTAGGTTATGATCCTACCACTACTAGTGTGGCTGGTCTTGCTAGAGGTGCTGATACAGGCCTTAGTAATGTATTTAATAACCTTCAGGTTTCTACAGCAGGGGCAGAGATGCAGGCTCAAGAAGCAGACCAATCATTAGCGGCCACCCAAGATGCTATGATGATGATGGGAGGGACTGGAGCCGGAACGGCGTTAGCTCAACAAGCTGCAAAGTCTAAAGCTGGTATAAGGGCTGATATTGATAAACAAGTAAAAGCTAATGAACTACTTCGTGCTCAGGGCGAACAAGGACTGCAAAGAGATCTGCTCGCACAGGGTAATTTAGCCTCCCAATTTGATTTAGGTCAACAACAATTCAATGCTAGTGCATTAAATCAAGCAGGTCAATTTGAAGCTCAGGCGTTAAATCAAGCGGCTCAATTTGATGCCAACGCTTTTAACCAAGCAGAGCAATTTAATAAAGGTGCCGCCAACAATTTTGCCCTACAGAAATTTGGGGCGGAAAACCAGATGAACCAATTCAATGCTAATGCAGCCAATAATGCTTTTGCAAGTCATGCTAATGCAGTTAATAACTCTATTGCACAAAATGCACAAATGCAAAATCAGTTTGATATGAATAAAGCGGCTGGGCAGTCGCAGGCTCAGTCAAGTCAGTATGATGCATTGATGGGTATCTTTGATATTACTACAAACCAATTAAATGAAGCGGATAGAGAACTAGGTGCTAACACCGCGGTAATACAGCAAGCGGCTATGTCTGGTCGAGATTGGCTTAACCCCACCCGCATCTTTAAAGGGAGTGGTACTAAAGACTTCAAACGGGAAGCTTACAATTACAAAGGTGGCGGTACTTTCTTTGGTTCTGGTGGTAAAGGTGCAATGCAAGGAAATGCTGGCGGTGCAACAAGTATATACGGTTAATATTTAATATATGAAAAAATACAATCCTAAAGATACGCTCACTAAATTAAACCCTGAGCAGCAAGCAATAAGGGACTTTAGAAACACAGAATACCAGCGTAAATTTGGTATAAAATCTGAAGATAAAGTTAATCAAGAGCACCCCAATCCGCAAGGCATATTTAAAACCCAACTACAGGGTCTAGCAAGGAATATAGTTGAGAAAGCTAGTGACCTTACTAATAAAAAGAAAAAAGGAGAGATAGATAATTACAAGTATGCTGCTGATATGGCAATAGTGGAAAGGACGGTTGGTGAACTAGGCGCATTTGCAGCAGCGGCTAATAAAGCAATGGCAA
>Ga0209404_10001144_pt1 | contig 18688 bp, 13 predicted proteins | sample TroAtlMetagenome_2_FD_187447 | JGI IMG/M metagenome (GOLD analysis project Ga0209404, IMG submission 187447) | Marine eukaryotic phytoplankton communities from Atlantic Ocean - Tropical Atlantic ANT8 Metagenome (SPAdes) (version 2) | ecosystem: Environmental > Aquatic > Marine > Oceanic...
CATTTTGGCTTGCTGGACGGTATACCGAATTAAATTCCACAAAGTAGACCGTGAGCACTTCATGCCTTTCGTAAGTGTAAGCAAAACGACCCATGAAGTTATAGAAGTGGGTATTGATGAAGAAGAGCCTGTTGATTCTGAAAAAGCTTCAGTTGTTGAGCCAGTTTCAGAGCCAGAGCCAGAATACGCGCCCGCTTTTGGACTAGAACAGGACTCTACGTCAGCCGCTTATGGTGAGCATGAACCAAAACCAGATGCTTAGGCTAAACCATAGAAATGCGCGCATATACTGCCGTGGCGTTACTTAGTGAACACCACGGTTTTTTGCCCATAAAGAAATATGCGGTTTTCAATGTGATTTTGTACCGCGCGAGCCAGAGTTAAGCACTCTACGTCACGCCCTTTTGCAGCTAGGTCTTGCGGCAAGAAACCATGATCTACCGTTTCCACGCCTTGACTAATAATAGGCCCTTCATCAAGTTCATCGCTAACATAATGGGCAGTAGCACCTACCAATTTAATGCCTTTTTCATAAGCCTGATGATAAGGCTTGGCTCCTTTAAAGCCAGGTAGCAACGAGTGGTGAATATTAATCGCGCGGCCTTTTAGCTTCACGCACATGTCGTTCGACAACACTTGCATATACCGTGCAAGTACCACTAAATCCGTATCGTATTGCTGAATAACTCCCCAAACCAAGGCTTCTTGTTCAGCCTTAGTTTCGCTGCTTATAGGAAAGTGGTAGTAAGGAATATTGTGCCATTTTGCTAGGCTTTCGCAGTCGGGGTGATTAGACACTATAGCTTGTATATCTACCGCTAAACTGCCCACCCGCCAACGGTATAATAAATCATTTAAGCAATGATCTTGCTTCGACACCATGATCACAATTTTAGGTTTATACGCCTTTGCGACCAACTGCCATTGCATCGAAAACTTATCGGCTTGCGGGCTAAAACCTTCAAAGAAGGCTTGCCTGTCGAAGTTCGCGCCGTTGTCTGGCCGAAATTCAATGCGAATAAAGAACTGTTCGTTTTCAGTGTCGTCAAACGAGTGAATTTCGGTAATGTAGAAGCCGTTTTGATACAAATAACGGGTGACCACATCGACCGTACCTAACTTACTTGAACAGCTGGCGGTAATAATTTGTGCTTGCGCGTTTTGTTGTTGAGTATTTCTAGGCAGCGCCATTACGGTTCCTTTCACGAAATATAAAGATGTAGACCCAATTAGAGGGTTACACGCAAGCCGTATTCTTTGCTGCTTTGCTGTAACCACAACCAAAAGTAGTCGGCAAAGCTGCGGCGTACAATAAGCTGAAAACTGTAATCACCTGTGCGGCGAATATGAGTTGACGATTTAGCGAATGCGGTACCGATAACCTTACCAACAGGGAACTGCTTAAGGTGGAAATCGTAGCCCGTTGATTTTTTTAATACCTTGATACAATCAGGCCCACTAAGCTCAAGAATAGTTTGCCCGCCACTAATATCAGACACCGCAAAGTGCCCAGTGATGCTTTCTCTTAGGGCTGCTTCTATTGCTTCTTCCTTCCCGCCTTCAATAATAATTAGCCACTCATCGGGCGATAACCACATAATAGTAGCGTCATCGTTTTCTACCGACGTACATGGGGTTAGCGGTAAGGTTAACCCCAGTGCTTTTTCTACACCGTTTTTAAATTCTGGACTGTCGCTATTACCTCGTAAATTAAGGTGCCCCAGTAATTTAGCTTCACGAAGAGATACGCCGCCTTCGTTAGTTACACTGGCTAAAGACTCAAAATCTGCATGGTACAAAGGTGACTGTACATTAACGATATTAGACATTTTGACGGTCTCCTTTGGCATCATAAAATACGGAACTGCATATCTCGGCTTCCACTGTGGTGCCATCGGCCAGAGGGACAAATACAGACTGCCCCATGCGCTCAAGACCTCCTTTCACAACAGCCAGTGCAAAAGAGTGACCTAAGCACGCACTGTAGTAGCTAGAGGTAACATGGCCCACCATAGTCATAGGAATACTTTCGTTGGGGTCGAACACAAGCTGCGCGCCTTCGGGTAATACGAAGTGCTTATCTTTGGGTTTTAACCCTACAAATTGTTTACGATCGCTGCGCTGGTTATCTTCTCGGGTCCACGAGCGTTTACCTAGGTAACTGAATTCTTTCTTTTTCCCTACCACCCAGTTCATGTCTAAATCTTGCGGCGTTACCGAGCCATCGGTATCTTGCCCCACTATAATAAACCCTTTTTCAGCCCGTAATATGTGCATGGTTTCCGTGCCGTATGGGGTTATTTCGAACTCCGCTCCGGCTTCCATTACTGCTTCCCATGTATGAAGCCCATGGTTGGCTTGCACATTTATTTCAAAAGACAGTTCACCAGTGAACGATATACGGAAGATACGCGCCTTCACACCAGCCACTTCTGTGGCAATCCAGCCCATGTATGGAAAGGCCTCGTTGCTCACATCAGCATCAGTGAGTTTTTCCAACACCTTACGGCTATTAGGGCCCGAAATGGTCATGGTAGACCAATGATCGGTAACCGTGCTGAAGTACACTTCTAATTCAGGCCATTCAGTTTGATGCCATAGTTCTAGCCAGCTTAAAACAGCAGGCGCGCCGCCTGTGGTGGTGGTCATTAAGAAGCGGTTGTCGTTAATACACGAGGTAACCCCGTCATCAAATACCATACCGTCTTCTTTACACATTACCCCGTAGCGACATTTCCCTACGGCTAACTGGCTCCATGGGTTGGTATAAACACGGTTTAAAAATTCTCGAGCGTCTTTGCCTTGAATGTCTATTTTGCCAAGGGTTGAAGCATCTAAAATACCTACGCTGTTGCGAGTGGCCAAGCATTCACGTTGCAGTGCTTGCTCCATACTTTCCCCTGGTTTAGGGAAATACCATGGGCGCTTCCATTGACCTACATCTTCAAACTCTGCGCCATTGGCTAAATGCCAGCTGTGCATAGCGGTAAAGCGAGCGGGGTCGAATAGATGCTTAACATCACTGCCCGACAGTGCCCCAAAGGTAACCGGCGTATACATAGGCCGAAAAATAGTGGTGCCTGTTTCAGGAATAGTTTTACCTAATGACTTGGCAGTAATGGCCATGCCATTAATGTTACCTAGCTTGCCTTGATCGGTACCAAATCCCAGCGCGGTGTAACGCTTAACATGCTCGATAGACTCAAAGCCCTCGCGGTTCGCAAGCTCGATACCTGCGGCGGTCACGTCGTTTTGGTAGTCGACAAACTGTTTTGGAGCACGACTAGTAGGTTTCACATGCGGAATATGAAATAGTGCCATGGGGGGTGCTTCAACTGGCTCATTAATAACAGGTGCACTGCTTGGCTCTACTAGCTTTAATTTGGGAGCTGGTTCAGCTGAAGGTTTTTTACCCGCTGAAGGCTCTTGATCCGCTGAAGGCTCTTGATCCGCTGAAGGCTCTTGATCCGCTGAGGGCTCTAGCACCAACTCACCGTTTGCCGCTTGTGATGCTTTAGTGCCGCACTGCATACCATCATTCAACACTTGTGCTAACGAATATACGCCATTAACGCCGCCACAGATAAGCTGAGCTTGCTCGGTTTTACCTGGCACAAAACCTTGAATATCATCTCGCCATACTGGTTTGCTGCCAGTGTGCGACGATAAATGCAGTACAGGGCTCCAACCGCCAGAACTGGCGACGGTATCGCAGGTGTAGCTCACCACTTCACCCTCAACCTTTTCCCCATTACTGCTAATAGGTGCCACTTCCACCGATTTAACCCGCTTACTGCCCTTTACGTTAATAATGGCGTGGCCGAATAAAACCTTAATGCCAAGATCAATGGCTTGTTTTACCAAATCGCCTTCAGTGCCAGCTTCTGGGGTAGGCCGTGTATCTGCTATTAAGGCCACCTGTTTACCAGCGTTATGCCAAGCTATTGCTGCTTTATAGGCATTGTCGTTGGTGGTCATTAAGGCCAATGTATTGCCAGGTACTACCGCATAACGGTTAATGTAAGTAGAAACCGCAGACGCCAACATACAACCCGGCACATCATTATTACCAAACACCAATGGCCGTTCGTGCGCGCCCGTGGCCAGAATAACTTGTTTAGCCCGTACTTTATGCACCCGCTGACGCGTGCCATTGCTATCAGTTTCACCAATATGATCGCTACGGCGCTCGTTAATACCTAAAAAGTTATGGTCGAAATAACCGAATACGGTGCTGCGTGGAAGTAGCGTAACGTTTTCATTTTGCTCTAACTCACTTAGGGTATTGGCCACCCAAGCAGATGCACTCATTCCATCAAGCAATTGGGTAGAGCACAGTAAGCTGCCACCCATTTCGTTTTGTTCATCGGCAATAATAACGCGGCAGCCTGCTTGCGCTGCAGCTAATGCCGCAGATAAACCAGCTGGGCCAGCACCCACTACCATCACATCACAATGATGATGCATTTTGTCGTAGGTATCTGGGTCGGGTTGTAATGGGCTACTGCCTAAACCAGCGCCTTTGCGAATAATTTTTTCATACGACATCCACATAGACTGAGGAAACATAAAGGTTTTGTAGTAAAAACCCGGAGGCATAGCTGCGCCACCTACTTTACCTACCGTTTCCATTAAATCGAAATCTACATTGGGCCAACCGTTGGTGGCGTTGCACACAAGGTTTTGATACAGCTCGGTTTGGGTTGCCCGCGGATTGGGAATAGTAGAAGCGTCGTTCGAGCCTATTTGAAAGATAGCATTGGGCTCTTGGGCATCAGCGGTAATAATCCCTCTGGGGCGGCTATATTTGAAACTTCTGCCGACTACATCAACGCCATTAGCTAATAATGCAGAGGCGAGTGTATCGCCCTCAAAGCCCTGATAGGTTTTGTTATTAAACGTGAAATTTAAGGTTATAAACCGATTAATGCGGCCACCTTGTTCAAGACGGTTTACTTGGCTCATTGTGTGTCCTCAGCAGTAATACTGGGCTGCTGCCCCATTTTGTAAGTTTCGAGTATTTTGTAGGTCACGGTGTGTCGGGTCATATTGAAGAACTTTCGACACCCAGCTGCATGCACCCACATTTCATGGTGTAAACCACGTGGGTTTTTGCGGAAGAACAGATACTGAGACCATTCTTCATCGGTTAACGATTCTGGCGCTAAAGGGCGCACAATGTGGGCCTGACCGTGGGGGTGAAACTCTTCTTCTTCGCGATATTCTTCGCAATAAGGGCAGTAGATATGCAACATGTCTTAATCTCCCTGGCTTAGTGCGCAACACCGGCAGCGCCGTGTTCGTCAATTAGTTTGCCCGATGTAAAACGGTTCACATCGAAGGCTTTGGCAAGTGGTTGTGAAGCATCTTTTGCCACTGTGTGTGCAAAAACATGACCCGACCCCGGCGTAGCTTTGAACCCACCGGTGCCCCAACCGCAATTAAAGTACAGCCCCTTAATATGGGTTTTCGAAATAATCGGGCAGGCATCAGGGCACGTATCAACAATGCCGCCCCATGCGCGATTAAGCCTTACTCGGCTAAAAATAGGGAACATTTCGATAATGGCAGAAATAGTATGTTCAAGAATATTAAACGAGCCACGTTGCCCGTAACCCAAGTAGCCATCGATTCCCGCGCCTATGACTAAGTCGCCTTTATCCGATTGGCTTACGTAACCATGTACATGGTTAGACATAACAACCGTGTCGAGTATGGGTTTAATGGGCTCAGACACCATGGCTTGTAAAGGATGAGACTCCAATGGCAGCTCCATGCCAACCATTTTGGCTAGCGTACCCGAGTTACCTGCGGCTACGCAGGCAACTTTATCGGTAGAAATGAAGCCACGATTGGTTTCTACACCACAAACTGCACCGTCTTTACGACGAATTCCGGTTACTTCGGTTTGCTGTAATAAGTCTACGCCTAGGGCATCTGCGGCGCGGGCATAGCCCCATGCCACGGCATCATGACGGGCTGTGCCGCCACGGGGTTGCCACGATGCTCCCATAACGGGGTAACGTGCGTTTTTAGAACAATCAAGAATTGGCACTAGGTCTTGTACTTCTTGACCATTAAGTAATTGAGAGTCGATACCGTTAAGTCGGTTAGCACTTACTCTTCGCTCAATGTCACGCATGTCTTGTAATGTGTGACCTAAGTTAAGCACTCCTCGCTGACTGAACATTAAGTTGTAGTTTAAATCTTGGGCCAAGCCTTCCCACAATTTCAATGAATGTTCATACAAATGCGCCGCTTCATCCCACAAATAATTGGAACGAATAATGGTGGTATTACGCGCCGTATTGCCGCCGCCAAGGTAGCCTTTTTCAACCACAGCAATATTGGTCATGCCATGCTCTTTTGCCATGTAATAGGCCGTGGCCAAACCATGACCACCACCGCCAACAATAATGGCATCGTAGTGCTTTTTAGGCGTTGGGTTTCGCCATACTCGCTGCCAGTTTTCGTGGTGACTCAAGGAATGCTTTAGCAGTCCGAACCCAGAGTATTTTTGCATGGTTCTACCTTTCATTCATTGCGCGCAGCAATATCTGTTTATTAATGCCAACCCTACTTCTGTAGGCTGCTAGTCATAGTAAAAATGGCTAAGATGTTATCGATAGACCGGGTGAGCTTCACACAGCGCCAACACGTTAGCGCGTACGGTGGCTATCATGTCTTCGTTGTGAATGTCGTCTAACACATCGCAAATCCAATGGGTTAGGTCAGTCACCTGTTGAATGCCAAACCCTCTAGTGGTGATAGCTGGCGTACCTATACGCAGCCCGCTGGTCACAAAAGGTGATTGAGGATCGTTAGGCACTGAGTTCTTATTTACCGTAATATTTGCCTTACCAAGGGCGGCATCAGCATCTTTACCAGTCATGCTTTTATCAATTAAATCGAGCAAAAATAAATGGTTATCGGTACCGCCCGACACCACTTTATAGGTACGTTTTTTAAATACATCGGCCATGGCACGGGCGTTGTCGATAACCTGCTTTTGGTATTCAACAAAGTCTGCTTCCATCGCTTCTTTAAACGAAATGGCTTTGGCTGCAATAACATGCATTAGCGGGCCACCTTGGCCGCCAGGGAAAACCGCCGAGTTAAATTTCTTTTCTAAAGCTTCATTGTGTTTGGCCAAAATAAGCCCACCACGAGGGCCGCGAAGGGTTTTATGGGTAGTGGTGGTGACCACATCGGCAATGGGTACTGGGTTAGGGTACTGCCCCGCCGCTACTAAGCCTGCCACATGGGCCATATCAACGAAGAACCACGCGCCAACTTCATCGGCAATATCGCGAAAACGCTGCCAATCTACTACGCGAGAATAAGCCGAAAAACCGGCGATAATCATTTTAGGTTTGTGTTCGTGCGCCAACGCCGCTACTTGGTCATAGTCGATTTCGCCAGTAGCTTCATTTAAGCCGTATTGCACAGAATGATAAATTTTGCCTGAAAAGCTAACCTTTGAACCGTGGGTTAGGTGCCCACCGTGCGCTAAGCTCATGCCTAATACCGTATCGCCTGGCTCGAGCAATGCCATAAATACAGCGGCGTTAGCTTGCGATCCAGAATGGGGTTGCACGTTTGCGTAATCAGCTGAAAACAACGCTTTCGCTCTATCGATAGCCAATTGCTCTACTACGTCAACATGTTCGCAACCGCCGTAGTAACGTTTACCAGGGTAACCTTCAGCATATTTATTCGTTAGCTGAGTGCCTTGCGCCTGCATCACCCGGGCGCTGGTATAATTTTCAGACGCAATCAGTTCCACATGATCCTGTTGGCGTTTTTCTTCTTCAAGCACAGCTTGCCAAACTTCATTATCGTACTCGGCAATCTGATCATCTTTGCAAAACATTTTTCTTTCCTCAGCACCGACAGCAGCGAACATTGTCGTAAATAAATGTGAATGTAATAACACTAACTTTTGGACGAAGGCGCTTTGTATCTAGCTGATTCAAAGTGAATCTTTTCGCTGTTTAGTTCGACTTCTTGTGCAGCATATTAGCCCTCGTTTTACTGGCTAATAGTTCTGCTAACGCCACAATTGCCACCATTAGCGACATTTTTTCATGGCGTAAAAACTTGGTTTAATTCACCCATTTGGCTTATCAAAAAGGCTTGTAAAAAAAGGGTTATAAAAACGAAAAATTCCGGGCTAGCCGGAATTTTTAATAGGAAAGTAATCAGTATGGAAATATGAATGAGGGCGCTTAATACTCTATCGACACATCGCCTTTCGGTATGCTGCAACAGCTTAGAATATAGCCATCTTCCACATCTTCATCGGTAATACCGCCGTTGTGTGACATTTCAACTTCGCCAGCTGTTTTCTTCACCATACAAGTACCGCACATGCCTAGCCCACAGCCTTTGGGAATATGCAGCCCCACCAATGCCGCGGCGGTATGCACGGTTTGATCGGGTTGAATTTTGATTGATTTACCGCTGTTACTAAATTCAACCTGTAATAAATCGTCGGTATCAATATCGATATTCGCATTGTCGTCAGCTTGCTGCTGCGCATCTTCGTGGGCTTCGGTAGGCGGCAAGCCAAAGCTTTCTTCATGGTAATTTTCCATGTTGAAACCCACTACCGTGAGCAGCTTTTTAATAGCATCCATGTAGGCTGGCGGTCCGCAGCAAAAAATAGTTCGCTGCATAAAATCAGGGGCAATAATTTCTAGTTGGCGCTGATCGACAAACCCATAATAACCATTCCAACTTTCACCATTTTCGTAACGCTCGCACACGATATTTAAATTGAAGTTATCAATGCGCGAGTCCATTAATTTCAGTTCGCGATAATAAATGATGTCTCTAGGTGTTCTGGCGCTGTGAACGAAGGTGATATCTACGTTAGCATTGGTGTCGTACCACCAGCGAGTCATTGACATAATAGGGGTAATACCTACCCCGCCAGATAGCAATAAGACTTTGTCGCTGACAATATCAAAGCAATTAAATGCACCAACGGGGCCGTGAATAGTGAGTAGATCACCAAGCTTTAAATTGTCGTGCATCCAGTTAGATACTTGGCCGCCAGGTATGCGTTTTATGGTAACGGAAAAGCTGTAGGGCACAGAGGGTGACGACGAAATAGTGTAGCTACGAAATACTTGCTCACCGTTTATTTGCAATTCAAAGGTAACAAACTGCCCCGGCTTGAAAAAATGCATAACCGGTGAGCTTGCCTTAAAGCAAAATGTGCGCACATCCATGGTTTCATAGATAACGTTAACGCACTGCACTTCATGGCGCCCATTGGCCCAACTTTGCGTATTTACATCGGTTAAAAAATTCTCGCTCATTGCGAACACATTCCATAAAACTAAACGGGATATGCGCTCAATATCTACTAGTAAGAAATGCCCCACTTATTCAAAAACGACAAGCCTATAACCAATAACACCAACAGTAAAAATCCAAACTCGCTTGCGCAAATTAAACGGGTTAAGAAAAAACGCGACAGGTCGGAATTGCACGCTAGTTTTGTCGTTTTTGGAAATGCTTTAATCACTCAGGCGCTGCAAAATCAAAAAATTCAGGTAGAGCACATGTCGAACATACAAAGGCTCTGTAAAACCAACACTTCACCAGCTTAACCATATAAAAACGCTGGAAACCATACAGGGCAAGGAAACACATAGAATGGCAAACCTAAATATTATACCGAGTTCGACAATACCTTGTACCAAAGAGCAAGCGATAGCGGATAGCTTAAAAGCGCACCCTATCTCGTTGTCGCTTCCTCAGCCCTTCTACACCGAGCAAGCCAACTTCGATGTTGAAATGGAGCAAATCTTTCAAAAAGAATGGTTGTTTGTAGGGCTTAGCTGCGAAATTCCTAAGAAAGGTAATTTCATGACTCAGCAAATTGGTAATAGCTCTATCACAATAGTGCGCGATCAAAACGGCGAAGTACGCGCATTTCATAATGTTTGCCGCCATCGTGGTTCGAAATTGTGTTTAACCGAAAAAGGTAAAACGGCCAAGCTGGTATGTTCGTACCATCAATGGACGTACGAACTAGATGGTAATTTACTGTACGCTGGCACCGACATGGGTGACGATTTTGATAAATCAAAATTCGGCTTACACCCTGTGCATTGTCGAAATGCGGGCGGGTACATTTATATCTCGCTTAGTGACAACCCAACCAATATCGACGATTACTTTGAAGATCTTGCCCACTACCTTGAACCCTACGATTTAGAAAATGCAAAAGTGGCCGTTGAAAAGACCATAGTAGAAGAGGCAAATTGGAAGCTAGTGATAGAAAACAACCGTGAGTGCTATCACTGTAGCGGCTCGCATCCAGAGCTTTTAGGCTCGTTGCTGGAGTGGGATGATACCGAAGATCCAAGAGCCAGCGATGAGTTTAAGTTTCTAGTAGCATCGAAGCAGGCGTTATGGGACGCAGAAGGAATTCCTCACAAGCACGTTTCTCACGGGTACGCCAAGCGCAACCGCATTGTTCGTATGCCGTTAAAAGAGGGCTCGCTAGCAATGACAGTAGATGGCCAATTAGCGGTAAAGAAACTAATGGGAAGGATTAAAAACCCAGAGTTAGGTTCAATGCGAATTTTGCACCTGCCGAATTCGTGGAACCATGCGCAAAGTGACCATATTGTTGCCTTTCAAGTTAAACCCCTTGGACCACGTAAAACCGAAGTAACCACAAAGTGGGTGGTACATAAAGACGCGGTTGAAGGTGTAGATTACGACCCTGAAAGACTCACCTATGTATGGGATGAAACCAATAAACAAGATAGACGTTTGGTAGAAAACAACCAACGTGGTATTAATTCAATAGCCTATCAACCAGGGCCTTATTCTGCCACTTATGAGTTTGGGGTAATTAACTTTATCGACTGGTTTAGTTACACCATGCAAGTGAATATTGCGGCGTCGACAACTCACAGTTAAGGGCTTTAACCAAAAGGCCTCAACTGAAAGATATAAAATAAGAGGGTTAAGCTAAGAGGCCTAAATCAACCAGCTTTCACCACACTAATTTTATCAACCTGTACACACAAACTAACGAGAGTGCACATTCGTTGTAGAAAAAACTTTCGTTATGTGTAATAAAACATCAATAACTTTGTTTTTTGAATAAAAATGACGCAATTAGAATAGATAAAGTCGTTATTTTTATACTGCATTTGCCTGTAGTGATTCAATAATCGTCACCTAGCCTCATCGCTAATAAAACGGTTATTTGAATCAAAATTTAATCAAAAAATAGACCCATTAAAAATAATAAAAACATGGCAAGCTAGAGGCTAATGCAATGAGACCGATAGAGACAAAGTACGAAGGCAAAGGCGAACGTGTTCGCCATATAGGCTTTTTATTACTACCCAATTTTACCATGATGGCATTAACGTCTGCCATTGAACCCTTGCGCATGGCAAACCATCTTTCAGGTAAAACCTTGTACACCTGGGCTACCATTAGCGCCAGCGGAGAACCCGTTGTTGCTAGTGACGGTTTGAGTGTTAACGTAAGCGCCCGATACGAAAACCATGAAAGCTACTCGGCGGTAATGGTTTGCGGCGGTGTTGCGGTAAAAGAAAACATTACCAAACTCGATTTGAACTGGTTAAATTACTTGGCTAGAAAGAACGTTATTTTAGGCGGTATTTGCACGGGAAGTTATGCATTAGCAAAAGCAGGCTTGCTAGATAACGTAAACTGCACCATTCACTGGGAAATGCTAGCCAGCTGGCAAGAAGACTTCCCCAAAATTAAAAGCACCAACCAACTTTACACCATTGAACATAAACGTTGGTGTAGTTCCGGTGGCACTGCCCCTATGGATTTGATGCTTTGCCTAATAGGCAGAGAGTATGGAAAAGAACTTCAAATTGCGATTTGTGAGATGTTTGCCCATGAGCATATTCGCGACGAATCAGAAATGCAGCGCATTCCACTTCAGCACGTTGTAGGCGCTAATCAATCTAAGCTTCAAGATATAGTGCATTTGATGGAAGCCAACATTGAAGAGCCTTTGAATCTAAACGAGCTAGCTGGTTTTGTGAATTTGTCTCGCAGGCAGTTAGAACGTTTGTTTCAACGGTATTTGCACTGCTCCCCCCATCGTTATTACATGCAAATTCGTTTAACCCGCGCAAGGCAGCTTATTAAGCAAACCAACATTTCTATTATTGAAGTGGCTATTTGCTGTGGCTTTGTTTCTACTCCTCACTTTAGTAAGTGTTATCGAAACGCGTTTAAAATACCGCCTCGAGAAGAACGCGCCAACCGCGGCTTACAGTTTGATAATGCCAGTGGCGAATCTACTTACGGTACCGTTAAAATACATCACTTACCTACACCGCAGTTAGAATGTGGCTAATGTAAATACTCTCAAAAACATACATTAGTTAATGCTCACTTATCTTAGATTAACTGTTAAGTGGGCATTTCTATAACGCTGTTTCACTTTTCCCTTTTATGAAATGCTCGCTTTAAACCTCCTGCCAGACTATTTTCCTATCCCCTTTTTTTTATTTCCAATTGCATAAATTAGCTTTTTTTCAATGGCGCAACGTCACTAGCCTTTGCACTTCAAATTTAGCCTTAACAACAATTTTCAACTATCTGCTTCACACGACGCATTTAGCAAATAATGAGTCGTATTAGCTCTAATCGGCCAATTTGCTAGTGCTATTCTAATTTCCAAATTGTAAGCACAAAGCGCCTGTAAATAACCGCTTTTAGTAAAGGAATTTTCCCATGCAAGACGCTAAAGAGTTACACGACAGCTCGATAATATTCGACGGTTTAGTGATAGCCAAATGGAACCGAGATTTGTTTGAAGACATGCATCGCGGCGGCCTAACCGCAGCGAATTGTACGGTATCGGTATGGGAAGGTTTTAAAAGCACCATAGACAACATCGTGGAATTTAATCAGTTTTTTGAAACCGACAGTGACCTTATCATGCCGGTAACCAAAACTGCTGATATCGCCACCGCAAAAGCGCTTGGTAAAACTGGCATTATTTTAGGGTTTCAAAATGCGAATGCTTTTGAAGACCAAATTGGCTATGTAGAAATATTTAAGAAACTGGGTGTAGGCATAGTGCAAATGGCCTACAACACGCAAAACTTAGTAGGTACAGGTTGCTATGAACGGGACGGCGGCTTATCGGGTTTTGGCCGTGAAATTGTAGCTGAAATGAATCGCGTGGGCATTATGTGCGATTTAAGCCACGTAGGCCCACAAACCTCAATTGAGGTCATTGAAGCATCTACCAAACCTGTGTGTTACTCCCACTGTTTACCATCAGGGTTGAAAGATCACCCCCGCAATAAGTCAGATGAAGAACTTAAATTCATTGCCGACAGAAACGGCTTTATTGGCGTAACCATGTTTGCTCCTTTTTTGGCAAAAGGTATCGATTCCACGGTAGACGACTACGTAGAAGCCATGGACTACGTGATTGATATTGCAGGAGAAGACTGCGTAGGTATTGGCACAGATTTCACTCAAGGCCACGATAAAGCCTTCTTCGACATGCTAACTCACGACAAAGGCTACGCACGTAACCTCACTAACTTTGGAAAAATTGTGAACCCGCTTGGTATTCGTACTCTTGGCGAATTCCCCAATTTAACCGCCACCATGTTAAAGCACGGATGGTCGGAGCAAAAAATTAAAAAAGTGATGGGTGAAAACTGGGTTAACGTTTTAAAACAAGTGTGGGGAGAATAATGATGTCGTATCACAGCCCAGAAATGCCAATACAAGTAGACGATGAAACCGGCGTATGGACTACCGACGCCCTGCCTATGCTTTATGTACCACGTCACTTTTTTGTGAATAACCACATGGGCATTGAAGAAGAAATTGGCGCAGAAAAGTATGCCGACATTCTTTATAAAGCGGGCTATAAATCGGCTTATTACTGGTGCGAAAAAGAAGCAGAGGCCCACGGCATATCGGGCGAAGCGGTATTTGAGCATTACATGAAGCGTTTATCTCAGCGCGGTTGGGGTTTTTTCATTACCGAATCCCTAGACTTAGAAGCGGGCACCGCCCGAGTTCGCCTTGAAAATTCCGCTTTTGTGTATCAGTACGGCAACGTGAACCGCAAGGTCGACTACATGTTTACAGGCTGGTTTGCTGGCGCCATGGATCAAATTGCCCAAAGCCTAGGCTACACGGTGAAAACGCAAGCCGAGCAAACCCAATGCGCCGCCGAAGAAGGCTGTGATTATGGCATTTTTGAAGTGTCTCCTTTGTAGCCACAACCATATTGATTGAAACACGCAGTCGCAAATACGCATTTCTTGAGGGAACACCATGGCGCAGTTTGAAGCCTTATTTAAGCCATTAGCAATTAATAAACTGACTATTCGAAACCGAGTAGTGAGTACGGCTCACGCAGAGGTGTATGCCACCGAAGGCGGTATGACCACAGAACGCTACGTAAAATATTACGAAGAGAAAGCCAAAGGTGGTGTGGGGCTTTGTATTTGTGGCGGGTCGAGCGTGGTATCTATTGATAGCCCTCAAGATTGGTGGAAATCCGTTAATTTATCTACCGATCGTATAATCCCTCATTTTCAAAATTTAGCCGATGCCGTGCACAAACACGGCGGCAAAATTATGATTCAAATTACGCATATGGGCCGGCGTTCTAGATGGGACGGGGGCAACTGGAGCACCTTACTTAGCCCAAGTGGTATTCGTGAACCAGTACACCGTGCTACCTGTAAAACCATTGAAATAGAAGAAATGCAGCGCATTATTGGCGACTTCGCTAAAGCTGCAGGCCGGGCTAAGGCGGGCGGATTAGATGGCATTGAGCTTTCAGCAGTACATCAACATTTAATCGATCAATTTTGGAGCCCTAGGGTAAACCAGCGCACCGACGAATGGGGCGGCAGCTTTGAAAACCGCATGCGCTTTGGCATGGAAGTACTAAAAGCCGTACGTGAAGAAGTAGGCCGGGATTTCGCCGTAGGTTTACGCATTACCGGCGATGAATTTCACGCCGATGGCCTTAATCACGACGACATGAAAGAAATAGCGGCCTATTACAACAATACCGGCCTACTCGACTTTTTTAGCGTAGTAGGCTCGGGCTGCGACACCCACAATACCCTTGCTAACGTTATTCCTAACATGAGCTACCCACCAGAGCCATTTTTGCACTTAGCGGCAGGCATTAAAGAAGTGGTGAGCGTGCCGGTTATGCACGCACAAAACATTAAAGATCCTAACCAAGCGCAGCGCATATTAGAAGCGGGCTACGTAGACTTTGTGGGCATGACAAGAGCGCACATTGCCGACCCGCACCTCATAACCAAAATTAAGCTTAACCAAGTAGATCAAATAAAGCAGTGCGTGGGCGCGAACTATTGCATAGACCGCCAATACCAAGGGTTAGATGTACTGTGTATTCAAAACGCGGCTACTTCCCGTGAATCTACTATGCCCCATATTATTCAAAAAACCGACGGCCCTATTCGCACTATAGTGATTATAGGCGGCGGCCCTGCGGGCATGGAAGCGGCGCGAGTTTGCGCTGAGCGCGGCCACAAAGTAACCCTAATAGAAAAAAGCAGTGAGCTAGGCGGTCAAATTACCATAGCTGCCAAAGCGCCGCAGCGGGACCAAATAGCGGGCATTACTCGCTGGTTCGCCCTAGAACTTGCACGCTTAGGGGTAGATATTCAGCTAAATACTGCCGCCGACGAAGCCAGTATTCGCGGGTTTAATGCTGATGTAGTCATTCTTGCCACCGGCGCGACACCATTCATTAACCAAAACCCACATTGGGGTGCTGATGACGGCTTAGTCGTGAGTTCATGGGATATATTAAACGGCCACATTGAGCCGGGTAAAAATGTATTGGTGTACGACACCATTTGCGAATTCAGCGGCTTATCGGTTGCCGACTTCTTGGCCCACAATGGCGCATTAGTAGAAGTAGTTACCGATGATATTAAGCCAGGTGCAGCAGTAGGCGGCACCACCTTCCCAACTTATTACCGCAGCTTGTACGAGCGAGAAGTTATTATGACCTCTGACTTGTTACTAGAAAGGGTATACAAGGAAGGCGACAAGCTTGTGGCCGTGCTTGAAAACGAGTACACAGGGCAGCAAGAAGAACGCGTGGTTGACCAAGTTGTAGTAGAAAACGGCACCCGCCCCGACGAATTGCTGTACTACCAACTAAAACAAGACTCTCGCAATAAAGGGCAAATAGATATTGAAGCCCTATACGACGCAAAACCTCAGCCTATGCTTTTAGAAGAGGCCAGCGGCTATTTGCTGTATAGAATTGGCGACTGCGTGGCCCAGCGCAACACACACGCCGCCATTTATGACGCCCTAAGGCTATGCAAAGATTTCTAATATCAGAGGAAAGCTTGGCTTACTTCGCCTTCTTTTCCTCTTTGACCATATACGGCGCCACCCCTGCTAAGGGTTTGGCGATAAAAAACAAGAAATCGAACCACCATAGGCGTTGTCATGTTTGCTGATGATTTTTTACCGACTGTATTATTTGTACTGCTGTCAGTGTCGGTACTGCTTACGCTAATTGGCGCGGGACGCCGCGTGCGTTTATGGCGACAAGGTCAGGCTTCTACTGTGCATTGGGCTGGCTTACTTTCTATTCCAAGGCGCTATTTGGTAGACCTTCATCACGTAGTTGCTAGCGACAAATACATTTCAAATACCCACGTGGCCACCGCGGGCGGCTTTGTTTTAACGACAATTTTAGTGCTAAGCATTTACTTATTCGGCATAACAGGCTCTGTTTTAAACTATGCCTTGCTGGCCAGTAGTGCCCTTATGTTTATTGGCGCAATTTTTGTATTTTTACGGCGTAGGAACCCACCGCCTAATTTGTCTAAAGGGCCGTGGTCACGCCTACCCTATAGCTTGTTAACCTATGCAAGTAGCTTCTTTATTTTAAGTTTACCCGCCACCGGCTTGTTACCCGCAAACACAGGCGGTTGGTTGTTAGCCGTGGTGTTATTGCTTGGCATAACCTGGGGCGTGGGCGAAATGTATTTAGGCATGGCCTGGGGCGGGCCCATGAAACATGCCTTTGCTGGCGCGCTGCATTTAGGTTTTCACCGTAGACAAGAACGCTTTGGCGGCGGGCGCTCAACAGGCCTTAAAAGTATTAACCTTAAAACCGAGAAGCTTGGTGTAGAAAAGCCTGAAGACTTTAAATGGAACCAGCTACTTAGCTTCGACGCATGCGTAGAATGCGGGCGATGCGAAAAAGCCTGCCCTGCCTTTGCCGCAGGCCAACCACTTAACCCTAAAAAGCTTATTCAAGACATGGTAGTTGGTATGGCCGGAGGTAGCGACGCCCAGTTTGCTGGCAGCCCCTACCCTGGCGTGAAAACGAGTACAGACAAAGCAGGTACTTATAAAGCCAGCACCTATAAAGGCAGCCCGATTATTCCTATAGTGAACGTGCTAGTACCTTCTGAAACCGTGTGGTCTTGCACCACCTGCCGCGCCTGTGTTCAAGAATGTCCCATGATGATTGAACATGTAGACGCCATTGTTGATATGCGCCGCTTCGAAACTTTAGAAAAAGGCCAAACACCGGGCAAAGGTGCTGAATTGCTCGAGAACTTAAAAACCACCGACAATCCTAACGGCTATGCCCCTAACAGCCGAATGAACTGGGCAGCAGATCAGAATTTACCCGTATTTGGCCAACATGTAGATAAAGCAGACGTATTGTTGTGGATAGGCGATGCCGCTTTCGATATGCGAAACCAACGTACCTTGCGTGCCATGGTAAGTTTATTGCGCGCTGCTAACGTAGATTTTGCAGTATTGGGCGATAGCGAATGCGACAGTGGCGATCCCGCACGTAGACTAGGCGATGAAGCCACCTTCCAGCGTTTGGCGAAAACCAATATTGTCACCATGGCGCAATATCAATTTAAGCATATTGTTACCGCCGACCCCCACGCCTTTCATTGCCTTAAAAATGAATATAGTGATTTTGGCGGCCATTACGATGTGTATCACCACACCGGCTTTTTCGCAGATTTAGTAAAAAGCCAAAAGCTACGCTTAAGCACCGACAAAGCCTTATCGCTTACCTACCACGACCCATGCTATTTAGGACGATACAACGGCGAATACGACGCCCCTAGATACTTACTTGAAGCGATGGGTATTAACATAAAGGAAATGGAGCGAAGCAAAACAAAAGCCCGCTGTTGCGGCGGCGGTGGCGGCGCCCCCGTTACCGATATACCCGGCACGCAGCGCATTCCCGATATGCGAATGGAAGACGCAAAAGCAACTAACGCAGACATTATCGCGGTGGGCTGCCCTCAATGTAGCTTAATGCTAGAGGGGGTTGTAGAGCCACGCCCACAGGTAAAAGACATTGCCGAGTTAATGTTAGATGCACTTGTTTTAGATACGCAGCTTTTAGATACAAAGACTTTAGTTACACAGGCTTTAGTAGACGAAACTGCCGTTGATGTTCAAGGGGCACCGGTAAGCCGTCAGCCCACTGCGGCACTAGCGGCAGATGCGAAAGCTTCAGGCGAAATAGCGAGTACTGCCGATGTCTGACCTATTTCGTCGCGACCCGCGAGCTCAGTGGATTGCCCGAAACAGGCTACATCCACTACACGTACCCGAAGGGCAATTAATTCAACGTGGCCCT